>Ga0181397_1000120_pt1 | contig 28916 bp, 17 predicted proteins | sample 20SPOviralmetaG_FD_130126 | JGI IMG/M metagenome (GOLD analysis project Ga0181397, IMG submission 130126) | Marine viral communities from the oligotrophic San Pedro Time Series (SPOT) site, San Pedro Channel, CA, USA - 20 SPOT_SRF_2011-02-23 | ecosystem: Environmental > Aquatic > Marine > Strait...
AAATATGGGTAGTGGTAGCGGTTTAGATGCAGACTTATTAGATGGTAATCAAGCATCAGCATTCGCAGCGGCTTTAGGCACTGATGACAATTATGTTACTGATGCTGAAAAAACTGTTATAGGCAACTTATCAGGCACAAACACTGGTGATCAAGATTTAAGTGGATATGCTACTGAAACTTATGTAAATACAGCTGTATCAAATTTAGTTGACTCAGCACCTGGCACATTAAATACATTAAACGAATTAGCTGCAGCATTAGGTGATGATGCTAGTTTTAGTACAACTACCGCAACGGCTTTAGGTAATAGAGTTAGAGTAGATACAGCTAGTCAAGGGTTAACTTCTACTCAAAAATCAAATGCTAGAACAAACATAGGTGCTGGCACATCAAGTTTTAACGGAGTGTATTCTTCTTTATCAAGTATACCAAGCACATTCACACCTGCTCAACATACTCACGCTGCTAGTGATATAACGTCTGGAACTTTTGGTACTGCTAGAATACCCAACTTAGCTACAAGTAAAATAACAAGTGGTACGTTTGCTAATGCTAGAATATCTGAATCAAGTGTTACACAACACGTTACTGGTATATCATCTTCACAATCACAAAAATTAGGTTATATAACAGTTACGCAAGCTGTAGATTTAGACACTATAGAAAGTAATGCTGCTGGTGCTTTACAAAAAGCTGGTGGCACAATGACTGGTGATTTAAGATTAGATGATGGGGTAAAAGCTAAATTTGGTGATTCAGCAGATTTACAAATATATCACGATGGAAGTAATAGTTATGTAAATGATGCAGGAACTGGTGATTTAATTATAAGAGGCGGTAATGACATATTGTTTCAAGATGCTGTTGGTAACACACTAGCTAATATGAATCAAGCAAATAGTGTTGAATTATATTATGGCGGCAGTGCTAAGTTTGCAACAACAAGCTCAGGTATTAATGTAGTAGGTGCTATAGCTGTATCTAGTACGGTTGATGGTGTAGATATTGCTGCAAGAGATAGTGTTTTAACTTCTACCACAACTACCGCTAATGCAGCTTTACCAAAATCCGGTGGTACTATGACGGGTAATATTTTCGGTACTACTTTAAAAGTTGGTGGAGCTAGTGGCACAAACGAGATTAATTTCCAAGCAGGTAAAATGGAATTTACCTCATCAAGCACTTCTATATTTGTTCTTACTGGTAGTGAATTAAGACCATCAGCTAATAACGCTATCAAACTTGGAACAAGTGCAAAGAAGTGGACTGAAGTCCACGCAGCAACATATAAAGGAGAATTAGACGGTACAATAAATAGTTCTACTACAGCAACAACACAATCACAAGGTAACAATAGTACAAAAGTAGCCACAACTGCTTACGTGGATGCTTACACGCCTACAAACACTCAGACTATATTGTTTAGCAATTTTATAGACTCTGGAAGTTCATCATTAGCTTTGAGAATACCTTTTAATACTTTAACTGAAACAAGCTCTAATCAATACTATAACCACATGGATTGTCCAAGAGACGGATCTATTAAAAGATTTAGATTTCAAAACACAAGCGGCTCTAACCACACTGGTTTTACAACAGAATTAATGATATTTAAAAACGGTAGTACAACTCCAACTGGATCAGGTGAGCTTTCTATACAAACAGACCAAAATGGTGGAAGCTATGTATCTTGGGATCCAAGTAACTACACTTTTGAAGAAGGTGATAAACTACAGTTTGCTTTTCAAAAAAGTTCTTCAACTAAAACATGGCAAGGTATAAGTGCATCAATAATAATAGAATTTGAACAAATGTAATGGCAAATATAAACGACAACATAAGAGGTAAGAAACTATTTAAACAAGGTAGTTCAAGACAAAAAGCCGTTAAAGGTAATGACGGTGAAATAACAGTAGCTAAAGAAATAACAGACGAGCTAGCATCTTTAACAGACATGAGCGCATTATTTAATGACGATGGGCTATATCAATATAATAAGTTTTTAATAAAACAAATCGAAGATCTTAGAGAGGATGTAGAAGAATTACATGCATTCATAAAAGATGCTTTTGGTAAAGACTCTTCATCTGCGGCGTCAAAAGGTAATAAAGGTGATACAGGTTCTCAAGGACCTAAAGGTGATACCGGTTCAACAGGACCACAAGGGCCGAAAGGTGATAAAGGTAATACTGGATCAGCTGGTTCAAACGGTACAAATGGTAGTGACGGTAGTAATGGAGCTAAAGGAGATAAGGGTGACACAGGACCCGCGGGTGCTGCTGGTGCCAAAGGTGATAAAGGCAATACTGGGTCGCAAGGACCTAAAGGCGACAAAGGAGATACTGGATCAGCGGGATCAAATGGTACGAATGGAAGTAATGGTTCTAAGGGTGACAAAGGAGATACTGGTAACACCGGACCACAAGGAGCAACAGGACCACAAGGATCAACAGGGCCACAAGGAGCAACAGGACCACAGGGAGCAACTGGTGCAGCTGGTGCTGATGGTAAAGATGGTAGCAACGCTTCGGTTAGTGGGTTCAGTGGATCAAAATCAGTTGGAAAAGAAACATGGACATTTTCAAATGGATTATTAAGTACTGTAAAGTAAAAAATGTGAAAATAGCGTGATAATATAACCATGCACGTATTAATTAATTAAATAAAATAAAATGAAAGACGTAAAAGTAGAGGACATCGCTAAAGATGTAAGTAAAATTGATGAACAAGAGTTGAAAGCTGTACAAGCTAAAATACAACAAATAAACCAAGCTCAGATGCAGGTTGGTGGATTAGAAGTTCAAAAAGATATGGCTTTAGAAGTTTTAAAAGCTGGTCAACAAGAACTGCAAGTATTACAGAAAACTTTAGAAGATAAGTATGGTAAAGTATCTATAAACCTCACAGACGGAACAATAAGAGATATAGAAGATGAAGCTGATAAGAAAGATTAGTATCGGTAAAGACTACAAGAATGAAGCGATGCATTACTCCGTGGGCCAAGAGGTTTACGGAGGTCATACGATCGACTGCATAATTGAAGATGATGATAAGTTTAGCATATTTATTAAAAAGGGAACTGATGTTTTACCTTGGAAAGATTTTAATAAAAACATGGCTATAGCTGTTGAATATAATCTAGAATATTAATGCAGGGTCTTTATTACTTTATAGTAAAACCAGTAAAATCAAGATACAACAACACTAAGAAAGTAGGCGATAAAAGCCTTATTACTAATACTGAGAACTTTACGCATCAAAACGTCAATAGAAACGCTATAGTAATATCTGTTCCCAAAGGAGTAGATACTAACATAAAGCAAGGTGATGAAGTTATAGTCCATCACAATGTATTTAGAAGATGGAAAGATATAAGAGGCGTAGAGCAAAATAGTAAAAGTTATTTTGAAGAAGATAAATACTTTGTTCAATTAGATCAAATGTATCTTTACAAACAAGATAACATATGGAAGTCTATAGAGGATTATTGTTTTATTAAACCTATACATGATACGGATAGTTTCAGTATAGAAAAAGAAAAGCCTTTAGTTGGTGTTTTAAAATACACTAATAATAGTAATGAATTAAAAGAGTTAAGTGTAGGTGATTTAGTTGGTTTTGTACCTAGAAGCGAATACGAGTTTATTATAAACAACGAGCGTTTATATAGAGTATTAACAAGAGCAATTACAATTAAATATGAATATAAAGGAGACGAAAAAGAATATAATCCAAGCTGGACATAAAGCTGTTGAAGAGCTTATTAAAGTTGCTAAAGAAGCTATTGTAGACAGCGACGATGATATTAGTGCAGATAGATTAAAAAACGCAGCTGCAACTAAAAAGCTAGCTATATTCGATGCTTTTGAGATATTGAATAGAATACAGGACGAAGAAGATATACTTAACAATAAACCTAAAGAAGAAAAGAAACAAGATTCTTTTAAAGGTTTTGCAGAAAGAAGATCTAAATAATGTATCAGCAAAATTTATATACAATAGTTGAGCCTATTAAAGCAAACACTATTAAGCGTTTAAATAAGAAAAAGGCTTGGAAATACGGTTACAACAAAGAACATGATGTTGTAGTTATAAGTAAGACAGGGCAGATTGGTGAAGTGTATAGCATACAAAACTTAAATATAGCTTTACCAAAAGTTCCTAAAAACGTTGTTAAGCTTGAAGGTAATAAATGGACAAGACAAGAATATCCTAAAGTATTATCTAAAATAAAAACAGTTTTTGATTGGAAAGAATATCCAGAAGACTTTAAAGAAAAATGGTATGATTACATTGATAAAGAGTTTACCCGTAGGGAGCAAGGTTTTTGGTTTTACAATAAAGACGTTGCTACTTATATTAGTGGTACTCACTACATGTACTTGCAGTGGTCTAAGATTGACGTCGGGGCACCAGACTTTCGCGAAGCAAATAGATTATTCTTCATTTTCTGGGAAGCTTGTAAGGCTGACGTACGATCCTATGGAATGTGTTACCTTAAGAACAGGCGTTCTGGGTTTTCATTCATGGCATCGGGAGAGGTGGTTAACCTGGCAACTATATCCAGCGACTCACGATATGGCATTTTATCAAAGTCTGGGCCTGATGCCAAGAAGATGTTTACCGATAAGGTGGTACCCATATCAGTTAACTATCCCTTCTTTTTCAAGCCCATCCAGGACGGAATGGACCGTCCAAAGACCGAGCTTGCCTTCAGAGTCCCAGCCAGTAAGCTTACCAGAAGAAAACTTACCAGTAACGAAACCGTACAGGAGCTCGAGGGCTTGGACACCACGATCGACTGGAAGAACACGGGGGACAACTCCTACGATGGAGAGAAACTCAAACTACTTGTACATGACGAATCCGGCAAGTGGGAGAGGCCGAACAACATCCTCAACAACTGGCGCGTTACGAAAACAACCCTTAGATTAGGTAGTAGAGTAATTGGTAAGTGTATGATGGGATCAACATCAAACGCTTTAGATAAAGGTGGTGATAACTTTAAAAAACTATATGAAAACTCAGATGTTACCAAAAGAAACCGCAACGGACAGACTAGTTCGGGACTATATAGTTTGTTCATACCTATGGAATGGAACTACGAGGGATTCATTGATTCTCATGGAATACCTGTATTCAAAACACCAGAGCAAGAGGTTAAAGGCCCGTATGGGGATTACATAGACACAGGTGTTATTGATCACTGGCAAAACGAAGCAGATGGTTTACGTAATGATCAAGATGCTTTAAACGAATTTTATAGACAGTTTCCACGTACTGAAGAACATGCTTTCAGAGATGAAACTAAAAATAGTATATTTAATTTAGTTAAAATATACGAACAAATAGATGTAAATGAAGAGTCTAGTGGTTATACTACTGGAAATTTTCAATGGGCTGGAGGTATAAAAGATACCAGTGTTAGGTTTTTACCAAATCAACAAGGTAGATTTAACATATCATGGGTACCACCTGTTCATTTACAAAATAAACAAATAGTAAAAAATGGAGCTAAACATCCAGGTAATGAGCATATGGGTGCTTTTGGTTGTGACAGTTACGATATATCAGGTACAGTTGATGGTAAAGGATCTAAAGGTGCTTTACACGGTTTAACTAAGTTTAGCATGGAGGATGCGCCTGCTAGTAGTTTCTTTTTAGAATATATAGCTAGACCTCAAACAGCTGAAATATTTTTTGAAGATGTTTTAATGGCATTAGTTTTTTACGGTATGCCAATACTTGCTGAAAACAATAAACCTAGATTATTATACTATTTAAAACGTAGAGGATATAGAAAATACTCTATGAACAGACCTGATAAAGTTTGGAACAAACTGTCAGTTGCTGAAAGAGAAGTAGGTGGCATGCCTAACTCAAGTGAAGATATTAAGCAAGCACACGCCGCAGCTATTGAAATGTATATACAAGACCACGTGGGATTGAAGCAAGATGGTAGTTATGGTGATATGGCTTTTAATCAAACACTAAATGATTGGGCTGGTTTTGATATAACAAGAAGAACTAAGTTCGACGCGAGTATTAGTAGCGGATTAGCAATAATGGCTTGCAATAGACATTTATACTCACCAAGAGAAAATGTTGAAAAAGAAAAAATAAATTTAAAAATAGCTAGATACAAAAATAGAGGGTATCATTCAAAATTAATAAAACAATAATATGGCTGAGTCTTACATGAGCAATTATTTTCCTAGTCAAGTAGTATCTGACAAAGAGAAGTTATCCTTAGATTACGGTTTAAAAATAGGTAAAGCTATAGAGAGCGAGTGGTTTAAAAGAGACTCTGGCACTAATAGATTTGCAAGTAACCAAAATAACTTCCATAAACTTAGATTGTACGCGAGAGGAGAACAAGCTATTCAAAAATATAAAGATGAGTTGTCTATAAATGGTGATTTATCATATCTTAATTTAGACTGGAAGCCAGTACCTATTATACCTAAATTTGTAGATATAGTAGTAAATGGTATATCAGAAAGATCATACGATATAAAAGCTTATACACAAGATCCTTTTGGAGTAGATAAGAGAACTAAGTATATGGAAAACATATTAGCTGATATGAAGTCTAAAGAACTTACTGATTACGCAGCTGAAGCTTTTGGAGTAAATTTAATGTCTAGTCAACTAGAAGTATTACCTCAAAACCAAGATGAATTACAACTTCATATGCAGTTAAACTACAAGCAAGCTGTAGAAATAGCTGAAGAACAAGCTATAAATGTTTTATTAGATGGTAATAGATATGAGTTAACTCGTAAAAAATTAAATTACGACTTAACTGTTTTAGGTATAGCTTGTGTTAAAAATAGCTTTAATACATCTCAAGGAGTAAAAGTAGAGTATGTTGATCCAGCAAATATAGTTTATTCATATACTGAGGATCCATATTTCGAAGATGTATATTATTTTGGTGAAATAAAAACTCTACCTATAAACGAAATAGTAAAAGAGTTTCCAGAATTAACTGAAGCTGACTTAAAAGAGTTAAGCAATCAAAGTCATCAAACTACTGGTTTTTATAATAGATCTTTATCTGAGTCAACAAATTTAGATAAAAATCAAGTTCAAATCTTATATTTTAATTATAAGACATACATGACTCAAGTTTATAAGACAAAAACAACATCAACAGGTGCTAGTAAAGTTATAGTTAAAGATGATCAATTTAATCCTCCTACAGAGTTGTTAGAAGCTAATTTTGGTAAATTATCTAAACAAATTGAGGTTTTATTTGAAGGGGCTATGGTTTTAGGATCTAAAAAAATGTTAAAGTGGAAACTAGCATCCAACATGATGAGACCTAAGAGTGATTACACTAAGGTCAAAATGAACTATAATTTAGTTGCGCCTAGAATGTATAAGGGTAAAATAGAGTCATTAGTTAGTAGAATTACTACTTTCGCTGATATGATTCAACTAACACACCTTAAAATTCAACAGGTGATGTCTAGAATGGTTCCAGATGGTATATATTTAGATGCTGATGGTTTAGCTGAAATAGATTTAGGTAATGGAACAAACTATAATCCACAAGAAGCATTAAACATGTTTTTCCAAACTGGTAGTATAATTGGTAGATCGTTTACGTCTGATGGTGATATGAATCCAGGTAAAGTACCTATTCAAGAAATACAAAGTGGGTCTGGGGGACAAAAACTAGCTTCACTTATACAAACATATAACTACTACCTACAAATGATCAGAGATGTCACGGGATTAAACGAGGCACGTGATGGTAGTATGCCAGATGCTAAGACATTAGTAGGTGTTCAAAAGTTAGCAGCCGCTAATAGTAACACAGCTACAAGACATATATTACAAGCTGGTTTATTCTTAACAACAGAATTAGCAGAGTGTTTATCACTTAGAATATCTGATATAATAGAATATTCACCAACTAGAGAAGCTTTTGTTCAAAAATTAGGTAGACATAATGTCGCTACGTTAACTGAAATGTCCAACTTACATTTATATGATTTTGGTATATTTATTGAGTTAACACCTGATGAAGAAGAAAAAGCTATGTTAGAAAATAACATACAGCAAGCATTACAACAACAAGGTATAAATCTTGAAGATGCTATAGATATTAGAGAGATTAAAAATATAAAGCTTGCTAATCAGTTGTTAAAACTAAAACGTAAAAGAAAGGCTGAAGAAGATCAAATGATCCAACAGCAAAACATACAAGCACAAGCACAAGCAAACGCTCAAGCTCAACAAGTTGCTGCTCAAGCTGAAGTTCAAAAAAATCAAGCTTTAACTCAAAGCCAGATGCAATTAGAACAAGGTAAGAGCCAATTAGAGTTACAGAAAATGCAACAAGAAGCTATGCTTAAGAAAGAGCTTATGAATTTTGAGTTTGAATTAAACTTAAAGTTAAAGCAAATGGAGACTGAGATACTTAAAACTAAAGAAAAAGTAAAAGAAGATCGCAAGGACGAAAGAACAAAAATCCAAGCGTCACAACAATCTGAATTAATAGATCAAAGAAATAATAAAAAACCACCTAAAAACTTTGAATCTTCAGGTAATGATATAATGGGTGGCGGTTTTGGCATGAATGCCTTTGAACCGAGATAATTTGTTTAATTTTATAATATTATATTATGGCTAAAAAAAAGAAAGCTGAGGCGGTTGAAGAAATCGTTGAACAAGTACAAGAACAGCCTATTGTTGAAGAACAAAAGGTTGAAGAACCCTCAAATCCAAATGAGGTTAAAGATGATGGAACTATTAAAGTAGATTTAGATAAATGGGCTAAAGTTGATAAAAAACAAGATACTGATGTAGCTAAAGTAGATTTATCTAATAAAGAAGAAGAACCAAAAGAAGAACCTGTACAAGAGGTTAAAGAAGAGGTTACTCCTGAAACAGAAACAGAGGTAGAAGATACACCTGTTGTTGAAGAGATTACTGAAATAGAAATAGAAGAAAAAACTGAAGAGCTTCAAGAAGAAGTTGAAGAAGCTGTAACTGAAGCTCAAGATACTGGTGAACCACTACCTGAAAACATACAAAAGGTAGTTGAGTTTATGAACGAAACCGGTGGTAGTTTAAATGATTACGTTAGATTAAATCAAGATTATTCAGATATGGGTGATAATGATTTACTTAACGAGTACTTTAAACAAACAAAACCTCACTTAACAGATGAAGAAAGATTATTCGTTATGGAAGATCTTTATTCTTATGATGAAGAGGTTGACGACCCAAAAGATATTAAAAGAAAAAAATTGGCATTAAAAGAGCAAGTTGCGAATGCCAAAAGCCACTTGGACGGGCAAAAGTCCAAATATTATGCTGAAGTCAAGGCTGGAAACAGGTTAGCGCCTGAACAACAAAAAGCTATTGACTTCTTTAATCGATACAATGAGGACGCTAAAACTATTGAAAAGAATAAATCTGTTTTTCAAAAGAAAACAAATGATGTTTTTAACGACGAATTCAAAGGTTTTGAATATAGAGTTGGAGAAAAAAGATTTAGACTTAACATTAAAGAAGCTGATAAGGTTAAAAATAACCAAATGGATCTAACAAATTTTGTTAATAAATTTACTGATAGTAAAACACAACAAGTTGGGGATGCTAAAGGTTATCATAAATCTTTATTCACAGCTATGAATCCTGATTTAGTTGCTAATCATTTCTATCAACAAGGTAAAGCAGATGCTATCAAGGATAGTATGGCTAAAGCTAAAAATGTTGATATGTCACCTAACCAAACACATGGAAATGTTATACAGTCTGGTGGTATGAAAGTTAGAGCTATGTCTGGTAATTCATCTAACGACTTCAAAGTTCGGTTTAACAGAAACACAAATAAAATAAGTTAAACATTAAAAATTAAAAATTATGCCTTTTATTAATCCCGCTCAAGGTGCTGAATTACAGCACTTGACACCTCGCCCAACTCAATCGTTGTGGGGAGACAATTATTTGAGCTTCGATTCTGCATCTGGCGGTGGAACATTCGCACAACAATTTTTACCAGAAATTTATGAAAAGGAAGTAGAAAGATACGGAAAAAGAACTGTATCTGGTTTCCTTAAAATGGTAGGAGCTGAAATGCCTCTTGCTTCTGATCAAGTTATTTGGTCTGAACAAGGAAGATTACACGTCGCTTATGATTCGTTAGAATCTGGAGCTAACTCTGTACAAGTTGCAGTAGCTGCTGATAATACAATTACATTACCTGCTGGCCACTTAGTACAACAATTTGATACAGTTATCATTGTAAACAATGAATCAGCTAGATTAGGTAATACAATAAAATGTAGAGTATCTGCTATTACAAATACAGGAGCTACAGTTTTACCTTATTCAACTAATGATTTAGCTGATGGCGCTTTGTTTGCTAATCTTGATGACATCAAAGTATTCGTTTATGGTAATGAATATCCAAAAGGTTCTTCAGGAATCGTTGGTAGCATCGACGCTGGGTTTACTCAGTTTAGCAACAGACCAATCATCTTAAGAGACAGATACCAAGTTAATGGTTCTGACACTGCACAGATCGGTTGGGTTGAAGTTACAACTGAAAACGGAGCTTCTGGTTACTTATGGTACATGAAGTCTGAACACGAAGCTAGATTAAGATTTGAAGACTACCTAGAAATGTCTATGTTAGAAGCTGAGCAGGTAGCTGCTGGTTCTGCAATTACTGGTGTTCAAGGTACTGAAGGTCTTTTTGCGGCTGTTGAATCAAGAGGTTTAGTATTTACTGGAACTGATTTTGACGTACAACTTAACTATGCTGCTGCTGATGGTGGTGCTGGTTCTGCTGGTTCATACGTTGCAAACTCTGGTCTTTCAGAATTTGATACTATTCTTCAAGAATTAGACAAGCAAGGTGCTATTGAAGAGAACATGATGTTCTTAGATAGAAACACTGCTCTAGAAATTGATAACATGTTAGCGTCTGTAAATTCACACGTTGCTGGTGGTGCTTCTTATGGAGTATTCAACAACGCAGAAGATATGGCGTTAAATTTAGGTTTCTCTGGTTTCAGAAGAGGTTCTTATGACTTCTACAAGTCTGACTGGAAATACTTAAATGACTCAACTACTAGAGGAAACTTGACTGATATTCAAGGTCTTTTAGTACCAGCTGGTACATCTACTGTGTATGATCAATCTATGGGTAAAAATATCTCTAGACCATTCCTACATGTTAGATATAGAGCTTCTGAAGCTGATGATAGAAAAATGAAATCATGGATCACTGGATCTGTTGGTGGAAACTACACTTCTGATGCTGATGAGATGGTAGTTAACTTCTTATCTGAAAGATGTTTATGCGTTCAAGCAGCAAACAACTTCGTATTATTTAAGAGCTAATTGCTAATAACTATTAAGGTAAGGGCGCTTCGGCGCCCAATACCTTATTTTTTTAAACTTTTTAATTATATTATATTATGGAATACAAAGATAAATTGTATGAGTTAATTGGTAGGTATCAACCAATATTAAATAAAATACCATCAAGACATACTAGAAAAAACCCTTTAATGTGGTTTGACCCTGAAAAAGGTTACAATAGAGAATTAAGATATGCTACAAACCAAAAGTCACCATTTGTTGATGAACAAGTTGGTCCTGCAACTTTAGGACATATTGCTTTTAGAAACGGTAAAATGCACGTAGAAGGTAGACAACAAAACTTAATAAAGTTTTTAGAAAAACACCCATTAAACGGTAAGTTATTCAAAGAACACGATAAAGTTGAAATAGCTGAAGATCAGTTAGATTTCTTAGAGTTTCAAGTAGAATCTATGAAATATGCTAAAGATATGGAAATAGAGCAAGCTGAAGCTATATTAAGAGTTGAAATTGGTAGTGAGGTTAGTAAAATGACTACTAAAGAAATAAGAAGAGATCTTATTATTATGGCTCAAAGAAGTCCTAAAATGTTTTTAGACTTGGTTCAAGATGATAACATTATGTTGAGAAACATAGGTATTAAAGCTACTGAAGCTGGTATATTAGAACTTACACAAGATCAAAGAACATTTAAATGGAAATCAAATGGTAGAAAACTATTTGAAGTACCACATGAAGAGCATCCTTATTCAGCACTAGCCGCTTGGTTTAAAACTGATGAAGGTATGGCTGCTTTTCAAACAATTGAAAAAAGATTAAATTAATAATCACTTTATAGGGTAGTCACTCTATATGGGTGACTACTACTATAAAACAAAAAAAATATGGTCAATATAAATACAGTATATCAAAGAGTATTAACCATTGCTAATAAAGAGCAAAGAGGATATATAACTCCACAGGAGTTTAATATACTTGCTAATCAAGCTCAGATGGATATATTTGAGCAATACTTCTATGATTTAAATCAATATCATAGAACAGACAGCATAAATGAAACTATATATGCAGATACTGTAGATATTTTACAAGAAAAAATAGATCACTTTGAAAAATACAGAGTGACAGTAGATATGAGCAGTGGTAGCGGAGTAGGTGTATTACCTGATTATTACCGCATGGGTGCTTTATATCATAAAAAACTTAATAGATATTATGAAATTGAAAACGTTGAACAAAACGAACATCACATATATCTAAGCTCACCTTTAACAGAACCAACACTAACTAGACCTATATATGTTAGGTATTCAGTAGCTGGGGACAATCAAACAAACAGAGAACGAAGAATACAGGTTTATCCTGAGGCTATAACTTCAGAAGTTTATTGCAACTACGTAGCTAGACCAACAACTGTTAGATGGGGTTATACTATGGTTCAAGACAAACCTTTGTACAATCCAGCAGCTTCTTACACTACACACTTTGAATTACATCAGTCAGAAGAAACAGATTTAGTTTTTAAGATATGTGCTTTATCTGGTATAGTAATTAAAGATCCTGCACTTTATCAATCTTTAGCTGGTGAAGAATTAATAAATATAAAATCAGAAAAACAATAAGATATGCCATTATTTCAAGGAACACAAAGACAGTATTACGATAATAGTCAGACTTTAGTTAGTAATGGTAATGCAGCTTTACCTGCTTTAACTTTTAGCCCTCTACCAACGTTAGAGGCTGATTTTGATGTTTTCATAAACGGTAGTGAGATAAATTCAAATTTATACTCTTACAACGCTAGTAGTGGTGTTATTACAATGAACCCCGCTTTAGCATCTGGTACTTCTGTTTTAGTTAGACAGATAACACCCAGTGAACAACTTGGTAACTATCAATATGTAGCTATAAATGATTTAATAGCTAACTTTCAAGTTAACTATGTGGGTGAAGACAAGATAATAAGAAAAGTTAAAGTACCTGAAATATCTTTTCATATTCAAAGAGCTATAGCGGAATTAAGCTATGATACTTTAAGATCTGAAAAATCACAAGAAATAGAAATACCACCATCTTTAAAAATGAGGCTACCTCATGATTATGTAAACTATGTTCAGTTATCTTGGAAAGATAATGCTGGTATTGAAAGAATACTATATCCAGCAAGAAAAACAAGTAACCCAAAAGCTTTACTACAAGATAATGCTTTTGATTATATATTTAATGAAGACGAAACACTATTAGAAGCTGTAGACTCAAACACTTGGATAGATTTTCAAAACGCTGACCAACCTACAAACACTGTTGAAACTGTTAGTGGCCCAGATGTTGACGCTACTTTAGCTGAAGGTAGAAGATTTGGTTTAACACCTGAAAACTCTCAATTTAACGGTCTTTACTTTATAGATAACAGTAGAGGTTTTATATATTTTAGCTCAGGTATAAACGGTAAGACTGTAACTTTAAAATACATAAGTGATAACTTAGGTACTGAAGAAGAGTTAAGGATTCATAAGTTTGCTGAAGAGGCAGTATATAAATGGGCGGCTCACGGTATATTATCTTCAAGAGCTGGAACTCCAGAATTTGTTATAGCTAGATATAAAAAAGAAAGATTTGCAGCTATAAGACAAGCTAAGTTAAGATTATCTAATCTTAAAATAGAAGAGATTAACCTAATAATGAAAAACAAATCAAAAATTATAAAACACTAATATGCCAGAATTAAAGAGACAATTTGGTGGAGGTGCTATGAACAAGGACCTCGACGAAAGATTAGTTCCTAATGGTCAATATAGAGATGCTTTAAACATACAAGTATCAAGCTCTGAAGGTTCAGATGTTGGTGCTGTGCAAAATGTTCTTGGTAACAGATTACCTTATGGTGACAGCTTACAAGGACAAAAAGGTTTATTAGGCAATAATCCTCAGACTGTTGGAGTTTTTACTGATACTAAAAACGAAAAAATATACTGGTTTGTTGCTAGTGATAGCAAGTCTGTTATAATAGAGTATGATCAAATTTTAAACGATTATCACCCTATTTTAGTAGATGCTCTTGGTGTTCTAGATTTTAATATAAATTTTAAAATAACAGGTATAAACATAATAGATGACTTGTTGTTTTGGTCTGACAATAGAACAGAGCCTAAAAAAATAAACATAAAAACCTGGAGAGGTTACAACGCATCAAACGCGTCTTTTCAACATACTCAAATAAACGGCTCGTCTTTTACAGAAGATCAAATAACAATGATTAAAAAAGCTCCAACTACAGAGCCTAGCATAGTGATGTCTAACTCATTAAGAAGTGGTATAATAGAAACTACATTAATGCAGACTAGCTTTACAGATGCTAATGGTGAACCTCTACCAACAGGTCCATATCCTACCGGTAATAGCAATTTTACTTTTACATCTGCAGCTAATTTTATAGTTGGAGACAAAATTAAAATTAAAGTTTTAGACGCTGAAGAAGAAGAGGAAGATGAAGAAATAATAATAAGTATAGTTGAGGTTTTTCCAACACAGACTTCTACATTTAAAATAAATATAGATGTTATGCCTGAGGATATAGCTGATGATCTTCAAAACTGGTCTGCAGTTTTAGTTCAGAAAAAAGCTGTATTTGAATTTAAGTTTCCTCAATTTGCTTATAGATATAAATACGATGATAATGAATATTCAGCCATAGGTCCTTATACGCAGGTTGCTTTTTTACCAAGTGATTTTGATTACGATCCTAAAAAAGGTTATAATAAGGGTATGGTTAACACTCTAAGGTCGTTAAAAATAGGAGGTTTTACAGCTAGCGCTCCTTTTGGAGTAAAAGAAATAGACATAATATATAAAGAAAGTTCTAACAACAATCTATATATAGTTCAAAGCATTAAAAAATCTGATCCAGAATATACAGCTGGAACCAACGGTGAAATTGAAATAACATCAGATGTTATATTTAAAGTTTTACCAGCAATACAATCGCTAAGACCATATGATAACGTGCCTAGATTAGCAAAAGCTCAAGCTATGTCAGCTAATAGAATAATGTATGGTAATTATCTAGAAAACTTTGATATTAAAGACGCTTCTAATAATGATATAAGTGTCAAGTTTAATGTTAATATAACTCAAAATACAAACGTACCTGTTCAAATAAGAGAGCCTCAAAGATCATTAAAGTCTATTAGAACATACCAAATAGGTGTTGTTTATAGAGATAAATATGGAAGAGAAACACCTGTATTTACAGATCCGACAGGTTCTGTTACGTTAGGAAAAGAAGCATCAATACAACACAATGTTATACAGGTTAGTATAATTAGTCCAATACCTTATTGGGCTGAATCGTATAAATATTTTGTAAAAGAATCATCTGACGAGTATTATAACGTAGCAATGGATAGATGGTATCAAGCTGAAGATGGTAACGTTTGGATTAGCTTTCCTTCTGCTGAAAGAAATAAATTAACAGAAGAAACTTTTTTAATATTAAAGAAAACACACGATGATGATTTATTTGTCGAAGATGAAGCTAGATATAAAATTATAGCTATAGAAAACGAAGCTCCTATATTTTTAAAAGAAGATAAAGTTTCTAAAGGTATTTTATCAGCTGTTAACACAGATACTACAGGTGAAAATATATTTAGAGATTTAGATGGTTTTCCAAAAGATGACGGTGGTCATGTTAACGTAAATAGAGTTAAGTGGGAAAAAGTTTTCGGTGGCGCAGACCCAAGTAATAGGCATGGTAACATGTTTCAAGTACCTGTTCATTCACTATCTGATTTAGTTCTTAGATTTTTAGGTAATGGAGGTGTTTCTAAATATTATAATATTGCAAATATACAATATTTTGATGATGGAACTTCAAACAACAGGTTTTACAGAGTTGAAATAGAAGAAAGGTTTGAAGAAGACGATATAAGGTTTACAAGACATAGTGATGCTACAGAGTTTGACGCTGCTAACGACTCTATATCAATGGAGATAGCTCAAAAACAAATGAAAGTAAAACCAGAATTTTCTGGTAGATTTTTTACTAAAATAGAAAGAGACGGAGTATTAGAACAGGCTATATTGAGAAACGAGAATCCTGACGACTACAAAATAGCATCAACACTACCTACTTATGATATGAGAACTAATCAAAACTCTAGTAAATCATGGTGGCAAGATTCTAACAAGGGAAGTTATCCTCACTCACAAGGTATAAGCGCAAGATCAGCTGAGTGGCATATAGCTGACTGGGGAGTAATGTACAGATATAGAGATGGTGGTGGTACATACGATACCTCTTTAACAGGTGGTGGTAAGTACAAAGGTAGGCACGCTACAGCTAACGCCGCTAGACAAGCTGGTGGTTTAGGCGCTGTAGCAGGTAATAACTTTATAGAAATAGCTTACCATTGGTGGGGAGGTAAAGATAGAAGCGCTAAATGGGGTCACTGGAATAACTTTGAGAGAGACTATAGACCTCAGTTTAAAAAAGCTATTTCACTGATGGAGATGAAAAACTCAAAGTTTAGGTTTGCAGATGATCCAGATCAAACAGTTTATACTATAAAAGCATATAGAAGAAATTATTATGTTCCTTATAATAGAGGAAGAAGAATGTATGCCGGTAAGTATGGTAGTGAAAGACTTATAGGTTTTAGTTTAGAATTAGACAAGCAGCTACTTTGGGTTCCAGGTGATAATAACCATAATTCAAAAGCAACAGCAACTTCTATAGAGTTTTTAGATCCTTATATGGATGGTGATGGTTTCACTAGTAATAATCCAGCTATATTTGAAACTGAACCAAAAGAAGTTGTTGATTTAAATTTATTCTATGAAGCTAGTCAAGCCTACAATAAAAGTACACATGGTAGTCAAGTAACACTTAATTATTCAAATTGTTTTAGTTTTGGTAATGGGGTTGAGTCAAATAGAATTAGAGATGATTTTAACGCTCCTACAATACCTAAAGGTATAAAAGCTAATACTGTTTTAGATACACCATATGCTGAAGAGAGAAAAACAAATCAAGTTATATTCTCTGGATTATATAACTCTATAAGTGGTACTAACAACACAAATCAATTTATACAAGCTGATCAGATAACTAAATCATTAAACCCAGTATATGGTTCAATACAGTTAATGAGACATAGACACGGTGGCTTAGATGTATTGTGTGAAGATAAATGTTTTAAACTACCTACTAACAAAGATATATTATTTACAGCTGATGGAAGTAAGCAAGTAACAGTTTCTTCTAACGTATTAGGTACAGCTACTCCTTATTCTGGTGAGTTTGGAATTAGTAAAAACCCTGAATCTTATGCTCAATACGGATATAGAGCTTATTTTACAGACAAAGCAAGAGGAGTTGTTTTAAGATTATCTGCTGATGGATTAGAACCTATATCAAGATATGGTATGTCTGATTATTTTAAAGATAACTTAGCTATTGCGACTACAGCTATAGGAAGTTATGATACAAATAAAAAATCTTATAATTTAACTTTAAATTTTGATACCGCTAGTTTTAAAGAAACAACAAATGCTTGGTCAAGTAGAAAAAGCTTTTTACAAGAAGCAGGTGTAAGCTTAAATAATTTATATTATTCATTTAAATTTGGAGAACCTTGGGTACACGATAATGAAATTAGAAACAATTTTTATGGTGTTCAATATAACTCTAGTATTAAATTTATATTTAACGAAGTTTCTGGTTCCGTTAAGCAATTTAAAACTCTTAACTATGAAGGTTCTGATTCTAGAATATTTATAGACTCAGGAAGTGATTCAGATAATGTTTTTGAAAATAGAGTCGCAAGAGCTGGTTGGTGGAGTAATACTATAACTTCAGACAAACAAGAAGGTAACGTGGTTAGTTTCAAAGAAAAAGAAGGAAAATGGTTTGAATATATACAAGGAACACAAACCACAGCTGAAAATATAGACACAAGTGAGTTCAGTGTTCAAGGTTTAGGTGGTGGAACCGTAACAGCTAGTAATGATTACACTAATAAAGTAACTATAACAATAAACGAAAACAACGACTAATGGCATTAAATAATTGTACTATAAATTCAAGTTCAGTTCAAGTTGATCCATCAACTCAACTAGGTAATAGCGTTGCTAATCAAGTTTTAACGATAAGACCTGATCAAGGTTTTAGAGTTGCTGCGGTTGATTTTACAAACAACACTGGCACTTTACCAACTTCTATAAATAGCATAACAATTGCTGACGCAGGCACCGCTTATGCCGCTGACAACTTAGTTTTAGTTACTGTTGATTTAAAAGATACATTTAACCCAGGAACAAGTGATCATACAGTTACAATCGATATTGATGGTAGAGCTCTTAGAGAGCAGGATATTCCCAAAACAATAGCTGGCTCGTACAGTGTAACCGTCAGTGATGTTACAGCTGTGTCAGCCTCAACTTATACGGCAAGTGGATCCACAGGACAAGTTAAAGATTTATTTCAAATAACACTAGCCGCAACTAACGGTCATTATTTTATTGAAGAGCCTACAGTAACTGTAACTACTGGTGACGTTGCTAATTACATTGTAACTAAAACACCTAACGGCACTGGAACATCATTTACATCTATGGTTGTAAACGTAGATGCTACCATACCAGCTGAAAACGTATCAGGTGATGTTATAGCTATAAATGCAAGAGCAGAAGATTTACCATCTGCTTCTAATAAAATAACAGCATATATTGCTAATGTAGATGTAACGCCATTAAGTTTTACAAGAAGATCAATAACTGTAATTGGAGATCCTGGTGCTACTTTTAGACTTCAACTTAAAAACAATGCTAATCAGTTCTTTAATTTTACTACTGGTGTTTTTCAAACAGGTTCTGCAGAAACAGGAACTATTACTGTTCAAGCAAACGGTCAGGCTCAACATCCTTTTGATTTTCCAACAATACTAGCTGATGATGATTATGATATTGAAATAATTCCAAAATCACCAACAACGATAGACCTTTCTTCAAGTCAATCAAATCCTTTTATAATACAAAGAAGAGGTTTTAAAAAGGTTGAAGTATCAGTAACATCTACATCAAGAGGTTCTTTTACTTCTTACACTAGAGCTTATACAGACTACCAAGGAAATCCAATAACCCACACAGCTCAAGGTCCAATATTTAATACACCTTTACATGAAACAGGAGGTAGTGATGGCCAAGCTTTGTTTAATTATGTTGTTATTATAGAAGATGATCAAACTTTTGATTTTAGTACTACACTTGGTAATTCTTTAACATTAACAGAATCAAACTTAACTGAAACTGGAAACGCTAGTTTAACCATAGGCACAACAACAGCTGCTATATCTAACAATCAATTAGGACAAGCTGATAAAAGATTAACAATAACAGGCACGTCTTATTATACAAATGAATTCGGTAGTTCTGATCATAGTATAAATTTTGATATTGACGACTTTACAGTAGCTGGCGGTAGTAATTCTGGAAATTCCAATGTTCTTTTAATAGGAACAACTAGGTTTGCTGATATTACAAATTCTGGTTTTGCAAACTTAATATTCCCTGATAGTCAAACAATTGTTGTAACTGGTAGAACTGCTAACTCCACAAGTGTTGTTTATAATTTCTCAAATATTACTATATCAAGACCTGATTTACCTTTATCAACCGACACACAAGGTGAGGTAACAGTAGCTGCTTCGCCTGTAGCTGTAGGAAGTAGCGCTAAATTTAGATCTAACACTAATACAACATATACAGTTGCTGTTTCAAGTGTTAATTTTAGTAACTTAGGAGATAATAGTTTACAGTCTGTAACAGTAGCTGGAACACTAACAGTAGCAAACTTTACGCCAGCTGTTGCTTCGGGTGACCAGCTGCAAATGAGATTAGACTTTACCTTTGCCGATTTAGGCCAAAATCCTTAAAATATAAAACATGCCAAGTATAACAGTAAATTTTAATAACGAGCTAAACGAGTCTGTACAGATAGGTGATATACTATTTTATGTAAATACTAGTACTGACACAATGCAAGATGGTACTTTAATACCTCACAGTAACAGTATAATTGAAGTTGGAGCTATAACAGCTATAAATTACGTAACAGGTATTGTAACGGCTGATATTCAAAACGCAACACCTTTACCTACAGGTACTAGTTTTTTCTTTTTTGGTAAAGATAATAGAGCTAATATGGCTAGTTTGTTAGGATATTATGCTGAGGTAGAAATGACAAACAACGCGACTATAAAAACTGAGTTGTATTCAGTTGGTTCAGAAATATTTGAATCTAGTAAATAATGTGTAATTATAATATAAAGAATTTGTAAATGAAAAAAATAATGAAAAAACCCTCTCCCTTTAAAATAGGACCTGCGGCTGCACTTATAGGCCCAGCGGTTCAATTAGGTATGGGGCTTGCAGGTCGTAAAAAAGCAAAAAGAGAGTTGAAAAGAGCTCAAGGTCAATACGATATGAGAAGAAAGCAATATGAAAATATGGACACTTCTAACATGTATGCTGATCAAGAGAACGTTTTTGAAGATCAAACTGTTGATCAACAAACATCAGAGTTTGTAAAATCTCAACAAATGCAACAACAAGCAAACGTAATGGATCAATTTAGCCAGTCTGCTGGTGGATCTGGTATTGCTGCTTTAGCACAAGCTATGTCGCAACAGCAATCTCAAAATGCTAACACTGCTGCTGCGGATATGAGAAGCCAAGAACAACAAATACAGTCTAACACTTTAAATGAGCAAGCTAAATTAAACCAACAAGAAATAGCTGGAGCTTACGCTCAAAGAGAAGCTGAAATGGGTAAGAACGAAACTATGATGAATTTTGCTGGTCAAGACTTAGCTAAAGCTCAAGCTTCAAAAGCGGCAAATGATAAAATGATGATAAAAGGAGCTACGGGTATGGCTTCAGCTGGATTAAAAGCCTTTGGTGGTTTTGGATAGGATAAAAATTATAAAGTAAAATTATGAATGTAAATTATAACTCAACATTTAGGTCAGTTGACACAAAGACAGCTTTTGATCTTGGCTTCGAAGAAGCAACCCAAGGTAATGGTAGTGGTAACCCCGTCATGAGTGTAAAAACTAGATACGAACAACAACTTAGTAATTATTTAAAACAATTACCTGAGGACATGGATCTAACTCAAATACCTGATAAGTACAGAGGTCAAATATCTCAGTTTCTTACAAATAAAAAAGCTGAATATGTTAGAGACGCTGGTATATTAGATGAATTAGTTGTTGGTGCTGAAGATTATATGCGAACTGTTTCTAATATGAATAATATAAAAAACAGTTTTGAAAACTTAGATAAACAGTTTCAAATATACGGTAACAATAAAAAAACAATTATTGAAGATATTGAAAACCAAACAACCTCTTTATATGGTGAAAACCAAGCTAACATAAATTTATTAAGATCTGTATACAACGAAGAGTATGATCTTAAAATAGATGATAGCGGTAATCTTTCTTTTATTGGAGATGATGGTGAAATAAAAATGGGCGATCTACCAGATTATGGTATAAAAGATTATGATGTAGCTAGCGCTATGACTAAGTTTGGTGTTGATGTTTATCAAAACGGTTACAAGTCAGGTTTGTCTTTAAGTAAAGAAAACCCTCAATATTTTCAAATATCAAATCAATTAAAAACAGCTATAGATCAAGGTGGTAAAAACACATTAATGTCTATACTACATGATGGATTAGTTGGTGATGTTGTTTTAGCTAACGACCCTATGATTCAACAGCAAATAAATAGATTTAATTCTGGTGAAATACCTTTTGCTCAGCTTAGAGATGTTGTTGTAGATAACTACATGGGTATATTGTTAAAACAATCAAAGCTTGGAGTTAAAAACAGACCTAGATCCAAAAGCAGTAGTAGTGGTAGTGGAGGAGGTAAAGGTTCAACTGCTACCGAAAGAAAAGCTTACAGAAATATAGGTTTAATTGATGATGCTGTGGCTAATATATCTGGACAAGATGTATCAGCTTTGGAAGTTTTATTTCCAACAAATATAAACATGAGAGTGACTGAAGAAGGTCTTCTCGAAATAGGAAAAAGCGGTACCTCCGTGGGCGCCTATGATTTAAACAATCCAAAAACACTACAGGTTCTATATAGATATGCGGGCGTAGATCCTAGCTACTGGCCAAAAGAAGTAGCTAAAAAAGAAGAAGACCCCTTAAATCCAAAATAACGATTAAATAATAACACATGTCAGAATTTGATAGAAAAAATCCAGCTGATGTTGCGCAGAAAGCTTCGAAAGATCCGTTTTTTCAAACTGTAGCACAAGCTCTATTAGGGCCTAAATACGCGCCTATTGTAAAAGGACTTTTAAGCGCAACTAGTTTTGCTTATGATGAATATAAGAGAGATAAAATTAATAATCCTGAAGAAGAAGAGGAAGAGCTAGATTATGATCCACCTAAAGGTTATAGACTAGAAGGTGTAGATTACACAGATGAGCAATTAAGAAATGCCGCTGTTAAATACGATATGGAGTTTACAGACTACATAGGTAGCATGAAGAAAAAAGGTTTAGTTTCTTTAACATCAGACGACGATAAAAACATAGACAACATAGCTGACTCTATTATTGCAAGGCAAAAACAAGAAATATATGCTCCTGTAGAAAATTCAGATGATGTTACTAATGAAGATGTAGTTAACGACAATGGTTTGCTAGAATCTAAATACGAACTCACATCTAAAGGCGTAGCTAGAAGATTAGGATCATTAACTTCAGATGAGTTAAAAGATCAAGCTAAAGACTTATACAATAAACTTCTCGAACAAGATCCTTACCTAAATAATTTTTCCCAAAAAATACTTAACGCAAACGAATCTTTAATAAAAGATTATGGACTTTCATTAGTAAAAAAATATAATGTAGATGATCCATCTGAACTAAAGATTGCAGAGAAAGACATGCAGCAGTTTCAGTTTAATATACTACAAGACGCTGCTTTAAAAGACGAGAAGTATCAAAACATAATGACAAGATATTCAGATGTTGTAAATGAAAAATTTAACCAAACAATATCTGAAAAACTTCAACTAGAAAATAGATCTGAAGAAATACCTGATTGGTTAGAAGGTAGCGACTTTGGTATAGGACTATATGAGTTGAAGAAGCGGTTATCAATGGGTTTAAATAATCAGCAAGTAAAAAGTATTACAACTCGAATAAGTGATTATAATAATTTTTTAGAAAATGTAGATTCATATAAAACAAAAGATGGTGAATATGTGTTAGCATCTTCAATGCAAGCGCCTAGAAGTGCAGGTGTAATAAACATAAGAACTAACGATAGAGAAGAGGCTATATCTATAGCAAAGAGAAAACTTGCTGAACTTAAAAACGAAAGAACAGCTGAGTTTTTAGATAATCAAGAAATGCAAGAGTCTATAAATCTAATAGGAGCTCCGCAGTTTTTTGGTAAAGACTGGGATGTTGACTTTGATGTTGACGAATATCAACAAATGATGGGTACACAGGTAGGTCAAATGGCGCTGGGTCTTGTGTCTTTTGGTGGTTCAACATATCTACAAGAGTTTAGTGGTGCTTACGGTGAAATGACTATGTATGAAGCAAGTAAATTAGCTTTTCCTGATATAGTAAATGATAGTAAAAGAGCTGAAGCTTTTTACAAACTAAGCAACGAAGAAAAGGCTAAGTTCATGGGACAAGCTTTAGATATGGGATTAGTAGATGTTGCTGCCGCAGAAAAAGCTGGACTTGGTAATGCCGCTTTAGATTTTGCTGGTAATTTTGTAGTTTTTTTGAAAGGTACTAAAGCTGTTAAGTTTTTACCTAAACAGTTTACTAGATTTGCTGTTCAAAAAAAATGGGCGCAGTTTGCTAAAGAAGGCTGGAAAGTTTTTGGTAAAGATATAGCTATTGGTGTAGGTACTGAAGTTGCTACAGAATTAGCTCAAGAAGTAAACAGCGATTATCAAGTTTCAAAAGCAACTGGTCAAACACCTGGTTATTACTTGCAAGATGAGGAAGGTGTTAGAAGATATAGTGAAACAGCAATACAAACTCTTTTAAGTACACTGACTTTAGTTGGTGGTGGTAAAACTGTAAGTGGTGCTTATACTATTGGTAAAGATCAAGCTGCTGATTTTATGGCTAAATATGATAAAGGTCATGTTAGAAACTTAGTTAATAGTAGAAAAAAATATCTTAAAACATTATTAGATAGAGGTACGTATACATTAGATCAATATAATGAAAAAATGGCTGAATTAGAAATAGCCGAAAACGTATTAAAAAATACTAAAAACAAATATTTAAAAGGTAAAGATCTTAAACAAGCATACAACAACCAGATAAAAATAGAGAGATTACTTAAACAACAAGAAGATCTTAAAAACGATAAAGATATTACTGGTATTGATAAAACAAAAGCAACGAACAGCTTAAACGAAGATATAAAAGAGTTGTTAGATGCTAACACTAAGCTTAGAGCCGCTGGTATATACAAGTCAACAGGTAAGTTGTTTGCTAAATATATAAACGGTAATGATGGCGTGTTTGGTGGTAAATCTATGCGTATATTTGAAACCGTAGATCAGTTAAAAAATTATGTGTCTAAAAGAATAACAGGTATAAAAAAATCTTTAAAAGACAAAAACATAAGTAAAGAGCAGAAGTCAACATTAGAACAAGAGTTAAAAGAGCTTCAGTCTAACACTATGAATCAGTTTTTAAAAGGCAATTCTTATGGTGTTAAAATAGGTAATCAAGCTTTTGCTCTTGATGATAGAGTTGACAACGGTATAAATAACATGAACGATTTATCTGGTTCTAATGTTATACACCACGAGGGTTTACATTTTGTTTTAGATAATTTTAATACAAAAGAATTACAAGCATTGTCAAAAGGTGTTTTAGATAATTTAAAAAACTCAAACGACACAACACTTCAAAGAGTAGGTAGTATACTTGAAAGAAGGTTGAAAGCATATAAAACAAGAGGCTATGGTTTAAATACAAAAATAGGACAACAAGAATTTTTTACAAGTTTGTCAGATGCTTTAAGAAATATAGAAGCCGAGCAAGTAGCTTTAGATCCAGTTGCTGTTAGAGCATTAAGAAAAGTCAAAAGACTGTTTGCGGAAAAGTTTAAAGATTATTTACCTAATCGTACTGAGCTAGATTTTAATAAGATGACTGAAGAAGATTTATTATCTTTTATGATAAAGTATAACGCTTTTAATGGTACATCTGAATTTGCCGGGTTAGGAACTTTAAAATTACCAGCTAGAAAAAGTAAAGAAATAGAAGATGGTGTTGAAGAAGAACTAAATGGTTTTTCTATAGTTTTATCTGATCAAGTGCAAGAAATATATAAAGGTAAGGGTATAGAAGGAGCTATGGATATAATAAACCTATATAAGCCTATGGCTAGAAAAATAGCTAATAAATACTCTGGCGTTCCTGATTTTGATATTAATAAAGATATTTTAATAGAAGAAATATTAACTGGTAGAAGAGGTGTTTTAGATTTAATGATGGCTTACAATCCCGAGTCAAAAGTTCCTTTAGCTGCCTACATAAATAAATACTTAAAGAGTAGAGCTATAGAAGCTGCTAATAGAGTATTAGGAGAAAAGTTTACTATAGATGTAACGGAAGCAAGAGGTGTTGTTGCTGAGGAAACAGTACAAGAACAAGTAGTAACAAAAGAAAGCTTAAGAAAAAAACTAAATATAGAAAAAGACGGTGCGCTTTACAACAAAATAAAGCAAGCTGTAGTAAAAACGTTTGGTATAAGATTACCTCAAGTTGGCACAAAAGCTTTTAAAAAATCTCTACAAGATAACTTTAGAACTGAGCTTTTTAAAACAATAAAAAAGAGTATTGGAACAAGAGGTAATTATATTAATTTTGTAACTAGTAACGCTAAAGTTATTTACGACGCGCTACCTCAAAGCACTTTAAACAAAAGGTTTAAACAATTTGCAGTTCCTGTACTAGATAAAGACGGTAAACAACTTAGAGAAAAAACACCACAAGGTAATGCTATTTTTAATAAAAAACCTTTTAACCAACAAGAATTTGTAGATTATTTTTTAAGCGACAAGCTAGGTGCTTCAACGAGAGGAACTAGAAAAGATGCTTTATCTGAAGCGTTAGCTGAAGAACTTGCTTTTGACGCAACAATGGAAGTTATACAAGATGAAAGTGTTGCTAATAGATTTAACACTGTTAACGAAATACAAGGTTTTATTTTACCAGATAATTATTTAGCTCAAATCAGTAAAGATATTGATAGAGGTGTTGATTCTGCTTTTTCTATAGCAATACAAAGTTTGCCATCAGATCTATCTTCTCAGTTTAATCTTTATAGAGAAAACTTCTTTAACAACATAAATGAGCTTGGTATGACTAAGCCTGCTATTCGTAGAGCTTTAAACGACGCTTATGGTAAAGGATTTTTTGGAACTTATATCAATGGTATTATAAATGATTTTTATAAAAACCTAAAGAACTTTAACTTAGCACAAGAGCAATACAAGAAAACAAATAGAGAGTTTCCAGGTACGATAGAAGAATACATAAATAGTGTAGATAACCAAATGGATGATTATCTTAGTATATCAAATTATTTTGGTTTAAAAGAAGGTATGGCAGCTATATTTAGAGATGAGAGACATGTTCAAAACCAGAGACAGTATATTGGTGGTGAACTTGTTAACTTTTTAGCTAGCAAGTATGGTACTAGAAAAACTATAGAATTACTTTATACTAATAGAGCTGCTTTTGAAAACGGCACGGGTAGAGGTAAAAGAGCTATGATATACGATAACAAAGCAGATTTTATAAACATGTTAAACTCTATTGACTCTGCTTTTAATGTTACGTCTATAAGAGGTGGTATAACTATAAATGGTCAAGAATTTAAACCAAAAACTGTAAACGAAAAAGTCACAAAAAGCCATTTAAACGAAACTGAAAACATAGAGCTAGGTGAAATAAAAGCAAAAGAAGCTCAACAGTTTTTAAAAGATACGTTTGAATTTATGAGCTCTGAAAGAGAAGGATATACAAAGATAAACCAAGCTATGACTGTGGCTGGTTTGTTAGGTAACATGAAGACACCTTTGAGAGCGGCTGCAGCTTACAGATACATAAGTACTGTTAAGCCTTCAAAAAACCCTAAAGATTATAGGTATGAACATATAATACCAGCTAGAGTTGTTGCTTTTTACATGGCTGAATCTTATTTAAAAAATAACAAGGACGTAGATATTAACACACTACTAAACGATTACTCTGTAGCTATAATACCTATATCTATGGATAATATAATAGGAAAATATTTTGGATCTACTATGACTATTGATTACGAAATAGGTATGCACCCTAGTAAAAGATATTATAATATGTTTACTAAAGGTGAAGTTCAGTTTGCTATAAAAGATATTAGAGATGGTAAAGTATATGGTCAAGGTTATGTAGAGATATATAACACCGTGCAGCAAATGAAAAAAGATAACGCTAGTTTTTCTATAGTAGTAAGAGAAGATCAAACAATACAAGAGCAAGTGCAAACTTTTCAAAATATGCAAGCTGCTTTAGATGTTGCTAGAGATCCTAACTCACCTATAAAAGGTATTAGTGTTTTTGATTTTGATGATACGCTTGCGCAAACAAATAGTCAAGTTATAGTTAACATGCCTGATGGTAGTGTTATTAAAATAAACGCTACAGAATTTGCTTTGCAATCTGCAGATCTAGAAGCTGCTGGTGCTGTATTTAATTTTAGAGAATTTAACGAGGTTATTGAAGGTAGAAAAGGACCTTTATTTGATTTAGCCACAAGAAGACAAGATAAGTTTACTAGTAAAGATATATTTATATTAACAGCGAGGCCTCAAGAAGCCGCTTACGCAATACACGCGTTTTTAAAAGGTATAGGTTTAAACATACCTATGAATAACATAGTAGGTTTAGCTGATGGAAAACCAGAAGCAAAAGCTGATTGGATATTAGGTAAAGCTGCTCAAGGATATAATAACTTTTATTTTGCTGATGACGCTATTAAAAATGTAAAAGCTGTTAGAGATGTTTTAAATGTTATAGATGTTAAAAACAAAGTAGAACAAGCTGGAGCATTTTCTATAAGCTTAGAGTCAGAAATGAATCAAATAATAGAAGATGAATCTGGTGTTTCTTCTTGGAAAACATTTTCTAGAGCGGCAGCAAAACAAATGGGTGCAAAAAGAAGATCTAAGTTTAAGTTTTTTATACCACCATCAGCTGAGGATTTTGTAGGTTTGTTATATGATTTGTTGTCTAAAGGTGCTAAAGGTGAGAAACAAATGGCGTTTTTTGATAAACACTTACTAAAACCTTTTGCTAAAGCTTACAGAGATTTAAATCATGCCAAAGAAACAATATCAAATGACTTTAGAGGTTTAAAAAGAATCTACAAAGATGTCAGAAAAAAACTAACTAAGTCTTCTGGTTATAGAAACTTTACATATGATCAAGCTATAAGAGTTTACATA
>Ga0181397_1000123_pt1 | contig 28582 bp, 55 predicted proteins | sample 20SPOviralmetaG_FD_130126 | JGI IMG/M metagenome (GOLD analysis project Ga0181397, IMG submission 130126) | Marine viral communities from the oligotrophic San Pedro Time Series (SPOT) site, San Pedro Channel, CA, USA - 20 SPOT_SRF_2011-02-23 | ecosystem: Environmental > Aquatic > Marine > Strait...
AAGGTTTGTAAAAGAGAAATCTAAAATCCCAGTTGAAGTTACTTGGGAAGGTGGTATCGCATCCTATGGTGGATTACTCGATGTAGCCTTAGCAGGTGGATATGTAACCAAACCAAATGTTGGTTGGTATGCAAGAGTCGATAAAGCTACAGGTGAGATTGAAGATGGTAAGGTTAGAGAAAAAGATACCAAGACTAAAAAGTTCTGGGATCCAATTTTCAAAGAAACAGACTTTAAAGAATTTGTAAAAACATATTACTCAATTGGTCATAAACCATTACTAGAAATTGATTTAGATTTTGAGGAAGAGTAATGTTTGATATTACTGAAAAAGATTACGGATTTGTGGATAACCCAAATTATCCAATACAAGGAGTAATATATAAAACAGGAACCTATAAAGACGTAATAGTTATGTATGGAACTGTCTCAGTAAAAGAGAGCCCTGAATTAGACATGGCTAGTTTAGGGTTTACATTTCAAATAGCTGATCCATCAGAACATACTGTTGATGAATTAGAAAAAGATGAACACTTTAAGAATTATATGGGTGCAGTCTTACAGCATATTATAGAACACAATTTAGATAGCGATAAAGCAAGGATAGGAAATATTGAATCAGACACTACCGACACACATACTGAATCATCTACTTCATAACGAAGAGTATTGCAGAAGAGTAATTCCTTATGTCAAAAAAGAATACTTTGATGGTTCTCATAGAACTGTATTTGACTTAATAGTAAGTTTCGTAAATGCACATAATAAATTACCTACAGCAAAGGTATTAGATCTTGAATTAAAAAAGATAAGTGCTCATGAAGAAGTATTAAATCAAGCGTCAAGACTTATTGAAGAAATACAAGAAAAGTCTGATGTTGATACTGATTACCTTATTAAAGAATCTGAAAACTGGTGTAGAGAACGAGCAGTCTACAATGCCATTATGGAATCTATTCAGATTATCGATAAAAAAGACAAAGAAAGAAGTGAAGGTGCTATACCTGAAATACTATCTAATGCATTAGGTGTATCTTTTGACCAAGCTATAGGTCATGACTATATTGATAATTCTGACGAAAGATATGATTTCTATAATCTTAAAGAAGATAGGATTCCATTTGATTTAGATTACTTCAATAAAATTACAAAAGGTGGATTACCAAATAAAACTTTAAATATCGCTCTTGCTGGAACTGGTGTTGGTAAATCTTTGTTTATGTGTCATTGTGCATCATCAGTTCTAGAGCAAGGTAAGAATGTATTATATATTACAATGGAAATGGCAGAAGAAAGAATAGCAGAAAGAATAGATGCTAATCTTATGAATTTACCAATCGAACAATTATCATCTTTACCTAAAAAAGTATTTAACGATAAGATTGGAAAGATTGCAAAAGGGTCAATTGGTAAGTTAATTGTAAAAGAATATCCAACAGGTTCTGCTCATACAGGTCATTTCCGAGCACTACTAAATGAATTAAAACTAAAGAAAAACTTTAAACCAGACATAATATATATAGATTATTTAAATATTTGTGCATCTTCGCGTATGCGAGGGATGGGCGGAAGTATAAATAGTTATACATATATTAAAGCTATCGCGGAAGAACTTCGTGGATTAGCTGTGGAATTCAATGTTCCGATAGTGTCGGCAACTCAGACCACAAGGTCAGGGTTCAGTAATACTGATGTCGGCCTTGAGGATACATCTGAATCATTTGGTTTACCAGCAACGGCTGACTTAATGTTTGCTCTAATTTCAACAGAGGAACTTGAAGAGTTAGGCCAATTATTGGTAAAGCAATTGAAGAATAGGTATAATGATCCTACCAAATATCGAAGATTCGTAGTTGGTGTGGATCGTTCCCGCATGAAACTATATGATGTGGAAGAGTCAGCTCAGTCAGATATAATGTCTGACATGACCCCTGACAAACCTATAAATAAGTTCGGTGAAAGAGAACAACCAGATTCTTTCGCCGATTTCAAAGTATAAAGAGGAGACTTTATGGAACTATTAAATGTAGCAAAAGAATGGGTCGTATCAAGATGGTCAGAAAGAACATCTTGGGATGGCGGTGTGATCATAGGATTATCCCTTGGATATATTCTATTAGGTGGACTAATTGATTGGTTAGCCTGGGTAGCACTTGCTTACGGTGTCTACACTTTTGTTAAATCAGAAGTTGCTTAATTAAGCACTTGTAAGTTCATTAGGGGTCTTCGGGCCCCTTTCTTTTGAGTAATGTTACAGGAGTGTTACAATTCTGTTACAATTGTGTAACAATTTAAAAAAACTATTTACATTTCTATCAAACTATGGTATAATAGATGTATATTTAATAAAAAAAGGAGTTAGTAAATATGTTTAAAGAATGGGATCAATTATCAGAAAAGGAGCAACTGCTTCAGTACATCTCTGATGAGCACAAAAGTGCTTATGGGTTCAGACCTAGAGGTGGATATGACCACCTTTCTGTTGAGGAGCTTAAGGCTGAGCTCGACAGACTTAACGCTTATGCGAATGAGCAGTATGAGCTAGAGCAAGCTCAGGCAGAGCAGGATGCTGATGAGTTCGACGCTCGTGTTGAGTACATCATTGAATCTGGTGCAGGTTCTAGAGCTAAGGCTCTTCAATGGATCCTAGAGGCTGATGAAGCTGACTTCGATATGGAGTTCTTTGTTTACAAGCAAGGATTTCTATTCACTGAGAGAGGTAGAGCTCTCGCCGACGAACTTTGGAAACTACAAAAGGAGGTAGTATAATGAGTAATATAATAAACGAACAAATCCTTGAGGACCTAGCTCAAGAGATAGATAAGATGTCAGGTATGGCAATTGTTAATGAGGTCTTAGGTAGGTCAGAAGCTTATAGTAGTGTCGCACCAGGATGCGATTCATGGGATGAATTCTTTTCTCTTGCTGATATGAATAGCTTTAAAAATAGGTTAATGAAAATAAGATTTGAGGAGATGTCAAGATGAGATGTTCAGATAGTTATGTAGGAACATATTGGACTGCTAGTGCAGGAGATATGCTAGAGATTAAAAAGATCAGAGAAGTCGTTAAAGTAATTAATAGACATAATAAAAATAAAGAGAAAAATGCTCTATATAGATTTGAGCATGGTTACTCTAAACAACCACCAGTTCAACTACCAAGAATGAGAGTTGAGCTTAAGGGTAGAGGACCAAGAGCAGAACATGCAATTGCTGATGGTCGATATCCAGGTGCATATAATCAAACTTTACCACTCAGACATGCTGAAAGAGTTGATGTCTATATTTACGAAAGGAATCAGTGGTGAGATTATTAGAAGCAAATTATGGAGATGTAAGAATATTCTCCGAAAGACCATTTGGCTATAAAAGATATATAGTCGAATGGCAAAATGGTGCTACCACAATGTATTCTGGGTTGTGGTATAAAAAAGAAAAAGTATTACAAATAGTAGAGGAGAAATTAAAAAATGAGTGATAGTTATTTTAACATGGACGATATTATGGATAAACTCGATGATATCGATAAGAAGATTGATGAATTAGCAATGTATGTCAAAGAGGACAAACAATTAGTTTATACAGTAGTAGCAACTAAGAATAGTAAAACAGTTGCTGATTATGTATTTGAAAAAATGAAAGAAGCAATTTTATTTCAAAAACAAATGGTAGAAAAAGGCTATACCGTAGAATTTAATAGAAAATGGATATAATATTTTATGTTCTGTTTGCTGTTTGCATAGCGGGCTGTTCCTATCAAACTTATAGAATTGGATATAACGAAGGCGTTCGTTCTGGAGCAGAAAATACTATCGATATGTTACATGAAAATAGAGTAATTTCATTTGATAATAAAGGAAATATTGTTCCAAATCCATATTTTAAGGTTTAGTAAATGTATAAATAGATTATATAAAAAGGAATCTATTTATGAACTTTAAATCTTTTATTGATAAACCACAAGTAATTAGTGAAGGTACTAAATTAACACCGTCTGTTCTAGACGAAAAAAATTCTAAAACTGGAGAAGAAAGAATTGATATTCTTCGTGATTTAGTTCGTGGAAGCAAACCCTTAGAATTAGCAAAAGGTGGTACAGTCGTCGTAGTTAATATTAAAGACGCTCTGGAAAAAATCAAATTATTTAAAAAGAATTCTTTACATTTTGGTAGAGGTGGAATTCCATTAGAAACTAACGGTGGTACCATTTATACGAATGATCTTAAAAAATCAAAAGTATTTGGTGGTGAAACTGGTGGTGCTGGTGGCGGTAGTGTAAATACAAAAATTTATGAATCACATAATGCTGTAATGCTTCATGCGATGTTAGAGCATGGCCATAAACAACCATTAGATTTTTTTACAAATGATATATTAAAGAATGCTTATAAGTTAGCTGATGTTGATGCTAAGTGGAATGAACTAGAAAACATACCAGATGAATGGATGTTATCATCTTATAATATATCACAAGAATTAATTAAATTAGGATATGTAAGAAAAGGTCATGTTATCCATAGAGGTAGCACAATAATGAATGGAATTTATAAAAAGAAAAATGAAGCCTTTGCAAATATAAAAGCAAAAAGCTTAAAAGATGATAAATGGAATCCAGGTGATGTATGGGCGGTAGATAAATCCTTTGACATTAACAGTTTAAATACTGATACAGTTGATGGATTAAATGCTGATATATTAGAAAACTATATGAATAGAAGTTGTGTAGGTATATCTCTTAAAGGACCTATGGTAAAATCTGTTCCTATAAAAGAATACAATATTGATAAGTCATTATTAAAAACCTATAAGTTTAAAGACTTTAGATTAGAGTCCAAGGGTGGAAACTTTTGGTCATCTAAAATGGGTCATATAGATTATGATGGTGGTGAAATGACTATTAAAGATGGTAAACATTTTGGTTCTGTAAAAGCAGAAATTAAAGGTAAGAAAGCAAGAGGCGGAGGAATCGGTTGGGGCGAAATGAGTGGATATCTTCAAAGATATGGCAAGAAGTTTGGACTTAAACCTATTTCAGCTCATGCTAAAAAAATAGCTAAAGCAATTGAAAGAAAGCAAGATGAAAAATCTATAAAAGAATTTTATAAGTATTATAATTACTTTTATAAAAATGATTCTTACGACGATTTTAAAGCTAAATTAATTACAATGCCAGGGCATTGGATATCAGCTAAGTTTGCTATTACACAACTTGGATATAATATTAACCATGTGCCACGGTCAAAAATCAACGAATTAATTACTAATTTTGTTAATTATGCGGGTTCTTCATTATCAGAATCTAGTGCATATGTTAAGGCAGGGAAATAATGAAAAGATTTAGAAAACATATAAAAGAAGATATGGCTGTATATAAAACACAAGCTGAACTTAAACCTGCTAAATACAAAGATATTAAAATATTTAAAGATGGATGGGAAAACATTCAGCTACCGACGCCCCCGCCGGAGCGAATAGAAATAGACAAAGTAATAAAAATTTGTCATTCAGCAAGTGAAAAGGATATCGAAGAATATAAGCTATGTGATACAGATGCGTCATATATGATTAGAGATTATATGGATAAAAATGATTTAGAATATAATGATAATGTAATAGAATATATTGAAAAACAATGTGTACCTATTATTAGGCATTATAAAAATCATTTTAATAGACCAAGACCGTATCAAGTAGCTGCGTATTATAATAAAGAGCTTAAAAGATTTAAATCTGAAACTGCTAGTACACCATCATATCCATCAGGACATACAGTACAGCCATTAGTTGTAGCATTACATTATGCTAAGAAGTATCCAAATCATAAATTAAATTTGGAAAAGATGGCAAAGATATGCGGATACGGTAGAGTAATCGCAGGGTTACATTATCCTGCTGATTATAACGCAGGTATAATACTAGCAAATAAATTAATGGAATATATAGAATATGAAAAATTTTAATAACTATTTAGCCGAAGCCAAGAATACTCATATGATTCATATTGAGGACTTAATCTTGGACGGCGGAGTTAAGGGGGCACGCCAAGCAATCCTAGCGCTTAGGTCAATGAGGGATATGTTGAGCGGTAATGCAAAAGCACCAATGGACATTACTGTTAAGTGGGACGGTGCCCCCGCCGTATTTGCTGGAGAAGATCCAAGTGATGGTAACTTCTTTGTAGCAAAGAAAGGTATATTTAATGCTAATCCAAAAATATATAAATCACATAAAGATATAGATGCCGATACATCTGGAGACCTTAATAAGAAATTAAAAATGGCATTTGATAATCTCAAAGGTCTTGGTATCAAAGGTGTTATTCAGGGTGATTTTATGTTTGAGAAAAAAGATCTTAAAAGAGAAAACATTAATGGTATAAAACATATTGTATTTCACCCAAACACAATTGCATATGCTGTTCCAGAAAAGAGTGCATTAGGTAAAGAAATAGGTAAAGCTGAAATAGGTATTGTATGGCATACTACTTATAACGGTGGAACATTCGAATCAATGAGTGCAGAATTTGGAAAAGAGATTGTACCTAAATTAAAAAAGAGTTCAAAGGTATGGATGGTTGATGCAACACTTAGAGATTTATCAGGAACAGCTACATTAACTTCAAACGATAATAAAGCAATATCTAAAAAACTATCAGATGCAGGAAAGATATTTAAAAAGATAGCAAGTGGAGTATTAAAAGAGATTGAATCTAATAAAGAACTTAATCTTGTTATTAATACCTATAACAACACTAAAGTTAGAGAAGGACAAAGAATTACAAATACTAAATCTCATGCAACAGGTTTAGTAATGTGGGTAAGTAATAGATACCAAAAGGAAATTGATAAAAGAAGTACACCAAAAGGTAAAGATGCTCAGGTAGTAAAACGTGATGCATTACTATCATTTTTCAGTAAAGAAAACATAAAAAATTTAAAATTAATCTTTGATTTACAAAATTTAGTCATCGATAGCAAATTAATTATTATAAATAAATTAAACAAACTATCTAAAATTGATACGTTTGTGAAGACCAAAAATGGGTTTAAGGTCACCGGCGTTGAAGGCTTTGTGGCAATAGACCGATTAGAAGGTGGTGCTGTTAAGCTTGTAGATAGAATGGAATTTTCTACAAACAATTTTAGCAAAGATATTATAAAAGGTTGGGACAACCCCAACTAAATGGGATACCGAGGAAATACATGTCAGTTAAATCATTTAGCGATTTTTTAACAGAGTCAACAAAAGAAGTTACTTTCGTTTTTGGAAGATTCAATCCACCAACGATTGGACATCAAAAATTATTTGATCATCTGAAAAAAGTCAGCCGTGGCGGAGCATATCGAATTTATGCTTCAAGATCTGTGGATAACAAAAAGAATCCACTCTTATTCAAAGATAAAATTAAATTTCTCAGAAAAATGTTTCCGAAACATGCACGAAGTGTTATGTCGGATAAAGATGTAAGAACTGTTTTAGATATAGCAGTTAAACTATATGACCAAGGATTTACAAAAGTAACTATGGTTGCTGGGTCAGATAGAGTAAAAGAATTTGATATTCTACTAAACAAATACAACGGTGTCAAATCAAGACACGGTTTTTACGAATTCCAGGGTGCTATAAATATAGTCAGTGCTGGAGAAAGGGATCCGGATGCAGAAGGCGCAACCGGTATGTCAGCTTCAAAGATGCGAATGACCGCTCAACAGAATGACCTTGAAGGCTTTTCAAAAGGATTGCCTTCAGGTTATTCACCTAATGATTTATTCAATGCGGTTAGAAAAGGAATGGGCTTAAAAGAAAAAACATCATTCAGAAAGCATGTGCAATTGTCTCCAGTATCAGAAACCAGAGAAGAGTATATAGAAGGAAGTTTATATTCTAATGGTGATATAATTCGTATAAAAGAAAGTAATGAAAATGGTACTATAGTTTATTGTGGTGCAAATTATGTTATTGTGGAATCAAACGGTAATAAGAAAAGATATTGGTTAGATTCTGTAGAAAAGATAAATGAATATAACGAAGTTGGTACTAAGAAAACACTAAAAAATTATTTAAAAGCAACACCATTTTCAGAAGTTAAAGTCAAACAAGACCCTGATATTAAAGATAGAGACGGATCACAACCAGCAGGGTATTATAAAGGTTTAAAAACAAAATCAACAAAACAAGCTAGAGCTAGGCATTTTGCCAAGAAGTCTAAAATGGACGATGATAATCCAAAGGCATATAGTAAAGCTCCAGGCGATGCAACTGCAAAAACTAAACCATCAAAACATACTAAAAAGTTTAAACAAATGTATGGCGAAATGGCAGAGCATTTAACGTTTGAAGATTTTACAGTTACAGAACAAGATACTAAAAAGGCATTAAGAAAAAAGGCTGATAAGTCAGGAATGCCGTATGGTATATTGAAAAAAGTTTTTGATAGAGGAGTAGCCGCTTGGAGAACTGGACACAGACCAGGCACTACACCTGTACAATGGGGATTAGCAAGAGTCAATTCTTTTGTTACCAAATCAAAAGGAACGTGGGGTAAAGCTGATAAAGATTTAGCCGCGAAAGTTTAGGAGAAAAAATGAAAATTTTTAAAGAAATTAGAGAAAAGTATAGAAGTAAGTTCCCACCTGCTCTAGTTGCTGCAGCTGTTAAGATTGCTCTTGACATGGGCGGTAATATGACTGGTGCTTATAAAAAAATCGAAAGAATGAAACGTGGGTTAGGGGACGACCCAATGGTCAAAGATGCATTAAGATTAGCTAATGAAGAAGTTCAAAACGAAAATTACAACCAAGACTTAGCTCTAGCTACTAAGAATATAGCAAGACTTTCTAAAAAAGAAAAGGGTCAAGACCAAAAAGATTATCAAGCAGTATCTCGAGCTCTTGCTCAAGGTAACCTCGGTGCAGTTAAGAAAGTAATTAAAGGTATTTCAACAAAAGAAATCCAAGCTGACTTATTAAATGTACTTGTAGGTTATAATGACTTAATTGGTAAAATGTACCCTAAAGCAATGTCTGGTGGTAAATTTAAAAGTGGTATGACTGTAGATAAGATGGTTAAAGAAGAAACAGTTATAAATGAGTTAAACTTTTCATATGCATTCTTTGACAAGCAAAGCCTTAATAAGTTCATGATGAAAGCATTAAAAGTTAAAGGCGGAACTGTTCTAGATAGTGAAAAGCAAACTGGTGGACACTTTACAGTTAAAGTTAAAGCTGATGATAAGAAAGTAATTGCAAAATATAATGCAATAGCTCTCAAAGCAATGTCAGAATGGGTAGAAGAGCTATATCCGGAGATTGTATCATAATGAAAACATTTAAACAAGTAAGAGAAGCTAAAAAATTTAATTCAAAAAAAGAAGTAGCTGATGTTAAAAAAATAGACAAACAGTTAGAAGCAGCATATAAAGGTATGAATAGATTACAATATGGCAAATCTACATATATGATGGATGTTAATGATGGTATAATAACAGCAAGAAGAGCTTTAGCAGTGTATTCAGATATAGCAGCTAATGGTGAACTAGATGGCCCAATGATTAAATAATGAAAAACTTTAAAGAAATTAGAGAAGATAAGTTTCAGTTAGTAGACATGGATGCTGATACAGCAAGAGTTGCAGTTCAACTCGCTAAGAAAGCTGGGCTGAAACCAAAAAGCTATAAATCAAGAAGTGGTGGTTTAGACATATCTGTAGAAGGCCCTAAGAAAAAAGTAGCTAAGTTTATAATGTCATTACCAGAGTCAACACAAGTAGATGAAAGAGCGGCATTAGTAATGGATATATCCTCTATTGTAAAAACTATGCTTAAAGATGTACAATCTAAATTGGAAAAAGAATTGAAAAAAGGACAAACAGAATTAGCAAATAATGTCGGCCGATTGGTTGGTTTAAAAATAACCACTAAAGGTCAACAAAAGAATAAAGCTTTTTTATATGATTTAGAAAAAGGATTTAAGAAAAAATAATGCAAGATTTTAAAACATTTTTTGAAAATAAAGGACCATGTTGGGACGGCTATGTACAAGTTGGTACTAAAATGAAGAATGGGAAAAAGGTTCCTAATTGTGTTCCTAAAGAAGAAGTAGAAGAAGGAAAAAACAAAAAGAGCGAAACCTGGGAAGATGGATTTAAACGAAGAGTTGTTCCAACCACTAAACCAGAACATAAGGAAGATGGATATAAGTGGAGAATAAAAGGTAAAGAAAAAGATCATTTATCTATTAAACTCTATAAGACTAAACCAGATTTTGCAGAATTTAAAAAACAAATGAAAAGGGTAGCAGGACATGAATTCGGAGGTTAAAACATTTACCGAATGGAAAGAAAGGTTTGATTTATATGAAGGTAAATACGTACCTTTAGAAATGCCTATGGTAGAAGCACCTGAATTAAATAAACCAAAAAGGTCAGCGGGTCCAAGCAAATACGTTGTATATGTAAAAGATCCAAAAACTGGTAATGTAAAAAAGATAAATTTTGGAGATGCTAAAGGTGGTTTATCTGCAAAGATAAATGATCGAGACGCAGCCAGGAATTTTGCTTCAAGACATAACTGTGATACTAAAACAGATAAAATGAAAGCAGGATACTGGGCGTGTAGATTACCAAAGTTTGCAAAAGAATTAGGGATGAAAGGTGGCGGTAGCTATTTCTGGTAAAATAAACTTTCCATTTATCGAGGAAGTTGATATCGGTGGAGTTATTCGCACATTTTACCCTACGAAAGATGATTCTGAATATGTATGGCATAGGGACCGAGAGGACCGTGAAATTGAAGTACTTGAAGGAGAAGGTTGGCAATTCCAATACGATAATTGTTTGCCATATTTGCTAGAAGAAGGTATGATCTTTGAAATTAAAAAAGGTGAATACCATAGATTAATCAGAGGGGTTACTCCTCTTAAATGCAGGGTTATATTCAGCGATGAGTGATGAAAGACAAGTTTATACAATTCAATCTCAAAGATTGGACAGAATAGAAGAAAAGATTGACCAGATGGGAGAGGCTATTGTTATGTTAGCTAGAGCAGAAGAAAAGATTCACACGCTCACAAGTTTTAGTAAACAACAGTCAGAGCAGATACAAAATCTTATAAATAGAATAGACAGAGTAGAAATGTTGGCAACCGGCAATTCTAATACTGTTGCTTTAATAAATAAAGTTTTCTGGGTAATTGTTGTTGGTTTAATATCAGCATTTACTTGGGAAATCGTTATACACAGTGGTTACTTTAACGGAGGATAACTAAAATGAAACTAACTGATAAAGAAGGCCTAGAGATTGCATCCGTCGTAAAAGATGTGTTGGAAGGAAAGGCTGTTAAAAAAGAAAAGAAAAACGTAAAAGAGGTCGAAGAACCAAGACCTGAAGGCGAAAAAGAGTTTAAGAAAAAGCATGTGATTAAAAAATCAGGTGAAAAAGAAGATGGTACAGTTGCTAAAGAAGCTGCATCTCCTGAAGAAAAAGCTCAACAAGCTCTAAAACATGCAAAAGAAAAAGAAGGTTTGAAAAAGAAGCAGGACCAAGAAAAAGAAAGACTAAATGCTAAAGAAGAAGTAGAAGTTGAAGAAAAAGTTACTGCAGCAGAATCTAAAAAAGAAAAATATCAAAAATTCTTTCAAGCTGCTTTGAAAAAGTTTGGTGTTAAATCACCTGCTGAATTAGAAGGCGATAAGAAAAAAGAATTTTTTGATTATGTAGATAAAAACTACGAAGCAGATAACGAGGCAGATTAATGAAAGATTATTTTCAACTAAGAGAAGAAATATCTGAAAAAACTTCAGTAAAAGATTTACCTCAATATAAAGATAGAGACAGAAAAGGCCATCAAGCTTATATGTATATTAGTAAAAAGGCTTTTAAAAACATAGATAGCTTAGGAATGGAATTAATGAATATTCGTGGTAAATTCCACATTTCTTCTTTTGATGGATTAGACACAAATCCAAAAGAAGTAGAATTATATGGAGATTTAAAAGTTCTACAGCAAATTGCTAAAAAATACAGAGGCTCTAAAGTCTATAAAAGTAAGTAAATAAACTATACATTTGATTTGTATATATAATTTTATAATATGAAAAATTTTGATAAATTGACACACAGGAATTTTAAGCTTTACGCAGCTAAACACTATGATAATCCAGAGTGCTTAGACATTGAAGAGTTTAAACAAGACCTTAGCAGATTTAAGTATCTTAAGAGATTACTCAAGAGATATGAATTAACTGGTGATTTGCAAATAAGATTAATACTTAATCATATTATAGTTTTATATAATGTGTTTGGTATTGAAGCGTGTAACAAAATGATGTGGTTTAAAATCAATGATGAACATTGGAATGTAATTAAACCATTCTTAGTCTATTTGCACTATTTACCTGAAGAAGAAAAGGTAGAAATACCAATGGATCCATATATAGTGGATGTATTAAGGGAACTATGACAAGAACAGTATTAATTAGAGAATCATTAAAGGCAATAGCTGATTTTGCTTATGCTATAAGGTTTCTTAAATTATTAGTTACGCCTTTTGAAAAAACTGATGCCTTTAAGCTCGGTGTAATTGATGCTAAAGGTAAAGTATTAAAGAAAGGCAAAGAAAGAAAAACGAGAGAAGAAAAAGATTCTTATACAGTATTTCATAGATTAGTATTTAATCTCAAAAAGATTATTCCATTAGGTAAATTAGGTTCATATGCTTCAGCACTATTTCTCATTAGAGAACATACAGGTATGAGTGATGAAGAAATTGAAAACGCATTGGATAAAGCTGATTTAAGATTAGATGATTTCATACACGAAAGCAGCCACTATGTAACAGATTTCGAAGAATTAAAAATTGGTACATATATACTTAAAGATGATTTATGTCATACTGAAACAGGTGAAGACATATTTAAAAAGGGTACCAAAATAAGAGTAGATGAACATACTATTCCTGTTGGTAAAGTATTCGATATAAATATATTTGAAGCTAAACATATTCCAACAGGTATGAACATATATGTTTCACAGTATAATATAGAGAGATAAAATGGCAACAAAATATACAAAATCTTTTAATGAATATATAAAGCAATGGGAACAAGCTGCCAATTCTGTCGGCGGAGGTGGTGTATCATTACCAGCTGATGCTATGGGTAGTAAAGCTTTACTCAAAAGAAAGAAAAAAGTTTATGATGGCAGAACTAAAGAGGGCAAAAAGTTTATAGAACGAATGCTCGCTAAGAGAGCACAACGTGAAGCAAATAAAAAAATTACTTAATGGTATAAAGCGTTTTTATCTATGGATAAGACGTTTTTTTACTATTCGTTATACAGTACATGTATCGTTTGATAGCCAATGGGGAAACGAAGACGACCAAGTATGGTATGGTGTTCGTAAAATAATCAAATCCAATTTCAAAGAATTAAAGTTTAGAACTGAAGATAAAAAAACTGTTCATATTAGAGGTATGAGTGGTTTACGCTATAGGATAGAGGACGAATAATGCAACAGGTATTAATAGGAATACTAATTATTCTTGGTCTAGGTAGTTGGTACTTATATAATGAGAATCAAACCCTAACTGAAAATAATTACAAATTAGAAATTGCAGTTGAAGAGCAAAAAGAAGCTATGACTGCTATGAAAGAACAATACGAAAAACAAGGTAAAGCTCTTATGAATATGAGTAGACAAAATGCTCAGATCGAAAAAGAGAAATCAGAATATTTGGCGATATTCTCTAGGCATAATTTAGATTTACTTGCACTAAAGAAGCCAGGTATGATTGAATTGAGATTTAATAATGCAAGTCAAGAAGTGATGGAGGGTCTGGAAAATGATACTAAAGAATTCTATAATATCGATAATCCTAGTACTAACGATTAGCGGATGTTCACTATTAGGAACTAAACAAATAGAGGTCGTATCTAAACCTATTCAAATAGATATTATGCAACCGGATTTACCAAGACCTGTAGATTTAGTTGCTCCAAAATGGTATGTTGTATCAGAAGCAAGGATAGTCAATCCATGTAAAGCAACCCTATCGTTTGATCCAAAGAAATATAACGATGATGGTTCTGAAAAATTCAAAAGACCAAAGACTTGTGAGCTCTCAGAAAGAGAAAATCCAGAATGGCCAGAAGGCTATACATATTTAGATAGATTTCTTGATGATATGAAGGAACAAAATAACGGAGAGGTTGTATTCGTTGCAACATCTGTTGGCGATTATAAAGTAATGGCTGAAGATTTACAAGAGATTAAAAGATATATAAAACAATTAGGTGAAGTTGTAGTTTATTACAGAAATGTTACTATGCCTAATGGTGAAGAAGGCGTAGGTATTGCAGTAGAGACTAACTAATGATTGGTCTCTCCTTCAAAATTCTCCGAATATTAATATCTTTAATATTCAAATTATATCAACCAAAGTGGTTATTACGTTTCGACAAATGGTGCGAAAAGAAACTTGGTCTTGATATAATCAAACAAGAAAAAACTTTTTATGAAAGATACCCAGGTATTACAAATAGAATTCAACAACTAGAGAAAAATACTCACCCACCAATACCAATTGATTGCTTTGATGGGTATAGGGAATTAATAAAAAGAATAGAAAAATTAGAAAAAAAGTAGTTTACATTTGAAGTAAACTGTGGTATAATATATAATATTATGAATGGAATAAACACAATGAATGTTACAAAAAGAGACGGAAGCATACAGCCTTTCGATTTAGATAAAGTACATAAAGTTTTAGAATGGGCAGTTGAAGATATCACTGGTGTATCAATGTCGGAGATAGAGCTAAAAGCAAATATCCAACTATATGATAAAATCCCAGCATATAATATCCATGAGCTATTAATCAAGTCGGCATCAGAACTCATATCCGAACATACACCTAACTATCAATTTGTCGCGGCAAGGCTGATTAGTTATAAACTCAGAAAAGAAGTTTATGGAGACTACAAACCTTGGCATTTAGAAGATATAATACAAACAAACGTTGATAAAGGTGTATATGATAAAGCTATATTAGACAATTATAGCGATGAAGAAATAAGCGAACTAAACGAATATATTAAACACGATAGAGACGATACATTTACTTATGCTGGAATGGAACAGTTCCGTGGTAAATATCTTGTCCAAGACAGAAGAACTAAAGAACATTATGAAACTCCACAGGTTTTATACATGATGGTATCTGCAACTTTGTTTAGTGGATATCCAAAAGAAATAAGGATGAAATACGTAAAGGATTACTATGATGCAATTTCTCAGTTTTATATTTCGTTACCCACACCGATTATGGCAGGAGTTAGAACACCTACTAGACAATTTAGTTCCTGTGTTCTTATTGAGTCTGGCGATAGTCTTGATTCCATTAATGCTACTGCTACTAGTATTGTTAAATATATAAGTAAGAAAGCAGGGATAGGAATTGGTGCAGGTGCTATTAGAGCTGAAGGTGCTAAAGTTGGCGATGGTTCTGTAGTTCATACAGGATTAATACCATTCTTAAAGTATTTCCAATCAGCAGTAAAATCTTGTTCACAAGGTGGAGTTAGAGGTGGTGCAGCCACTGTATATCTTCCTGTATGGCATTATGAGTTTGAAGATTTAGTAGTATTAAAAAATAATAAAGGTACTGAAGAAACTAGAGTCAGACATATGGATTATGCATTTCAGTTTAATAAATTAATGTATGAAAGATTATTAACTGGTGGTAATATAACATTCTTTGACCCTAATGATGTACCTGGTTTATATGATGCATTCTTTGCTGACCAAGATGAGTTTAAAGAACTATATGAGAAATACGAAAGAGCTACAAGTATACGCAAGAAAAAACTACCAGCACTCGAAGTCTTTTCACAATTCTTAACTGAAAGAAAAGATACTGGAAGAATATATGTAATGAATGTTGACCATGCAAATGATCATGGAGCATTTAATCCAACTCGTGCACCTATACACATGAGTAATTTATGTTGTGAAATAGATTTACCAACTAAACCAATGGACGTTGATAGTGAAGGCGAAATATCACTATGTACACTATCTGCAATTAATTGGGGTTTAATACATGAACCACATGAATTCGAAAAGTATTGTGATTTATCAGTTAGAGCTCTTGATGAATTACTTGATTATCAGGATTATCCTGTAGCTGCTGCAGAAAAAGGTACCATGGGTAGAAGACCATTAGGTATAGGTATTATTAACCTAGCATATTTCTTGGCAAAACGTGGATTAAAATATGATGAATCAGCATATGAGATTGTAGATGAATATGCTGAAGCATGGTCGTATTATCTTATTAAAGCATCAGCAAACCTAGCTCTTGAAAAAGGAAAAGTAATATATAATAATGATACGAAATATTCCGAAGGGATACTTCCTATTGATACTTATAAGAGAGCGATAGATAATCTAATCGAGTCCAGGGAACGTCTACCGTGGGAAGAATTGCGAAAGCAACTCAGGGAAACAGGTATTCGAAACTCTACTCTCATGGCATTAATGCCTGCTGAAACAAGTGCTCAGATAAGTAATAGTACAAATGGTATTGAACCTCCTAGAGCTTTAGTATCATATAAACAAAGTAAAGATGGGGTTATGGCTCAGGTTGTACCTGGTTATCACCATCTCAAAAATAAGTACGATTTACTCTGGGATCAAAAATCTCCAGCAGGTTATCTTGGTATCTGTGGTATATTACAAAAATATATTGACCAAGGAATTAGTGTAAACACATCTTATAATCCAGAACATTTTGAGGATAATAAGATACCTATGTCAGTAATGATACAGGATTTAGTAACAGCATATAAATATGGATTAAAACAATTATATTATTTTAATACATTTGATGGTGCTGGAGAAATGGAAGAAGAATATCATACATATGATGGAACAGAAGTAATAGAAGATGAGGATGATTGTGATTCATGCAAAATTTAAGAGATAAGATTAATCAAAGAATGGATATCTTACAAAGTTGGATGGAACAAGATTATCATATAAAAAAACCTGAAGTCGTATATGACCATACCTTAACAATAAGTAAATTTTGGTCAGTACTTTCAGAAGAAGATAAAGATTATATACAATGTGCACAAGATGCAATAGAAACAAAATCAGTCATATCATGGAGACCAAATGGCAATATTAACAAAGAATAAAAAATCTCATTTATTAAAGAATATGTTTTTAGATGAGTCAGTAGATATACAGCGATTTGATTTAGTAAAGTATCCTCAGTTAGAAAAAATAACAGAAAAGCAACTTGGATTCTTTTGGAGACCCGAAGAGGTAGATATTTCAAAAGATAAGAAAGACTTTGATGCTCTAACTGAACATGAAAAACATATCTTTACATCAAATTTAAAAAGACAAATATTATTAGATAGTGTACAAGGAAGAGCACCAAACCTTGCGTTTCTACCTATTGCATCTTTACCAGAAGTAGAGAATTGGGTAGAGACATGGTCATTCTTTGAAACTATTCACTCAAGATCATATACACATATTATTAGAAATGTATATCCTGACCCTGCAGTTGTATTTGACACGATGTTAGATGTGAAAGAAATACTTGACTGTGGTAACGATATCGCACTGTATTATGATGATCTTATTGATTGTAATAATTCAACAACAAATAGAATGGATCACAAGCGTGCATTATATATGTGTATGCTTTCAGCGAATGCCCTAGAAGGAATTCGTTTTTATGTTTCCTTTGCCTGCAGTTGGGCATTTGCTGAACTTAAGAAGATGGAAGGTAATGCAAAGATTATTAAATTTATTGCCCGTGATGAAAATACACACCTAGCTGGAACTACAACCATTTTAAAGAAAATGTTATTAGAAGATAAAGATATGCAGAAGATTGCAAAAGAAATGGAACCACGAGCGACAGAACTATTTGTTAAAGTTATAGAACAAGAAAAAGAGTGGGCTGAATATTTATTCGCCAATGGCTCTATGATTGGTCTTAATGAAACAATATTAAAAGAGTACGTTGAATGGATAGGATGTAAACGAATGAGAGCCATTGGTTTAACTTGTCCTTACACCGTACCACAGATGAACCCACTACCATGGACAGAAAAATGGATTGCTGGAAGTAGTGTGCAAGTTGCACCACAAGAAACAGAAATCACATCTTATGTTACTGGTGGTGTTAAACAAGATGTTGATGACAACACATTAAAAGGATTAAGTTTATAATGGAAGCTATATTAGATGCTCATGACTACGCTGAGTTTAAAAAAAGAGTAGATATATTAAAAGAAAAAGGTATTGACCTAAATCATCGTGTAAACGAACAAGGTAGTAAGTATCAAGTAATTGTTGATACATATTATACTAAAGAAGAATTGGACACGCTTACAGAATGAAAGGTTATATATTATTAATATGTTTGTTTATGTTTGGTTTAATAAATTGGACACACGCAAACTTAGAATATAAAGGGTACCCAAGAAATACAGCTTGTACAGGAGAATGTTACAAGGAGTATATTAGAGTAAATGGCACGGTTGTAGAACAACTTGAGGCCAAAGCTGAAATTGCTGCATCGGATCCATTCAGTTCTATTAGAGGACTATGGGCAGGATGCGCAGCATGTCATGGAGCAGAAGGACAAGGTATGGGAGCATTTCCACAATTAGCTGGAAGAGATTCAGAGTATATAATTGATAGGTTAACTACTTATAAGAATAGAGGCCAGGTTGGTAATATGAGTTCAACTATGTGGGCTCAAGCTGGTATGTTATCAGAAAAAGATATAGAAACAATAGGAAAATTTATAGAGGAAACACTATGATAGAAATATATGGAAAAGACAATTGCCCATTTTGTGATATGGCAAAAGTACTATGTACAAAAGAACAAAAAGAATATAAGTATTTTCAGTTAGGAATAGACTTTGGTAGAAATGAAATGTTAGAGAAATTCCCTACAGCAAGAACCTTTCCACAAATTATACTAGATGGCGAAAAGATTGGTGGTTTTGACCAATTAAAAGAAAAGATAGGATAGTTAAATGGAACCAAATCATTGGTATACTCATAATTGCGATTTTTGTTTTACATCTACCAAGATATATTTTGAAGATGAAAGACCTGAACCTATATATTGTCCATGCTGTGGTTCTGCAGTTGAGCCTGTCGATGAATTAGATTTCGATGAATAAATAAGAGTATGGAATGGCAATATCAAGGCATAAAATACGAACTGCCGACAGAATACGATCACAAAGACGTTTATGGTTTCGTTTATCTAATAACAAACAGAGCGACAGGAAGGATGTATGTCGGGAAGAAATTCTTTTGGAGCAAGAAAACACTACCAATAACAAAGACAAGAAAACGTAGAAAAAGATTACTTGTTGAGTCTGATTGGAAAAAATATTATGGGAGTAATGTACATCTCAAAGAAGAAGTAGAAAAACAAGGAGATGAAATGTTCCATAGAGAAATACTACATCTATGTAAAACAAAAGGTGAATGTGCTTACATGGAAGCTAAAGAACAATTCGATAGAGATGTTCTTATTAACGATGAATATTATAATGGCATTATTAATTGTCGGATTGGCGGAAACGCAGTAAAAAACTTAAAATAACCCTTTACATTTAGCTAAAACTGTGGTATAATATAATAATATTATGGCAAAAATACTAAAGTTTCCTACAGGTGAGGAAATCAAACCAAACATAAATCCGCTAGATGAAATATCTGACGAATGTGTTAACACATCTCAATTTCTAATGGAAGTATTAGAAGAATTCATAAATACAGGACAAGCTTCGGAATATGAGCAGTTTATGGATATGAATTTTAGAGATGAAACAGTCCCAGAATCTAGGGATATGTTTGTGATTGTAAATATGATAAACGCAATGCTAAATAGATATATGGGTATACCTCATAGACTACATCGTACTTTTGATAGGTCTTATATTGAAATTAAAGCATTGTTAGCCGCAAATGAACACGGTAAAGAAGAACTCAAGAAACTTCTAGACCAACTTGAGGAAGAAGATAATGATACTACTTGATTATTCACAAATTGCATTAAGCAATATTATTGTGCAAAAACTAAACGATGAACAGATAATTAGACATATGATACTAAATAGTATTCGTATGTATAATAAAAAGTATAGAGAAGAATATGGCCAAATGGTTATATGTGCTGATGGTATGAATACCTGGCGTAAAGACTATTATCCATATTATAAAGCAAACAGAAAAAAAGGTAGAGATAATTCAGACCAAGATTGGACTGAAATATTTAGAATATTACATTTAGTTAGAGATGAAATTAGAGATAACCTACCTTATAAAGTAATACATATGGAAGGTTGTGAAGCAGACGATATTATCGCATCATTAGTTTTAGAATCTCAAGAGTTTGGTAAAGACGAACCAATGATGATTATATCTAGTGACAAAGACTTTATACAATTACAGAAATACAAAAATGTTAAACAGTTCAGTCCAATTCAAAAGAAAATGGTTACTGACAAGAACCCAAGAACATACGCATTTAATCATATTATGCGTGGTGATGGTGGTGATGGTGTACCAAACGTTTTATCAGCAGACGATACATTTGTAACTGATAAATCTCAAACACCATTGAGGCAAACTAGGATTGACGAATGGTTGGAAAAATCAGATAGGTTAAGAGAAGTTATGCCTGAAGAATTGTATAGGAATTATCAGCGTAATAAAAAACTCATTGATTTGACAGAAATACCTGATGATATCCAAACAACGATTATAAATACTTATACGGAACAAAAAGTTCCGATGAAAATGAAAGTATTAAATTATTTAATTAAAAAGAGATGTAATCTCTTAATAGAAGTCGCGGAGGAATTTTACAATGGCTAAACCATTAATTAGCGAAATACTACAAGGTCTTACTGAAGTTGAAGGAAAAGAACTACATAAGGCTAGAGTAGCATATTTACAAAAACATAACAGATTTCCAGCACTCATGGCAGTGTTGAGAATCAATTTCGATGAAGCTGTAGTTTCAGATTTACCTAAAGGTGACCCACCTTATAGAAAAGATGATGCACCAGCTGGTATGGAATATATAACCTTACATAGGGGATTTAGAAGACTCAAACATTTCTTTAATGGCAATACAGATATTGTTCCAGCTAGAAGAGAAAAATTGTTTGTGGATTTATTAGAATCTTTAAATGGTAAAGAGGCTGAAGTTCTTTTATTAGCAAAAGAACGTAACTTATACGATGAGTATAAAGGTCTTACATTAAAAGTAGTGCAGGATGCTTTCCCTGGATTAATCGTGAAAGCGCCAGAGAAAAAAGCACCAGTGAAGAAAAAAGTAGCACCTAAAAAATCAACAAAGAAAAGCAAAAAATAGTTTACATTTGGCTGAAACTGTGGTATAATATATATTATGAACAAAAAATTTATTAAAATTACAACATGGATCATTGACTGCTGGAGAGTGGTAATGGACCATAGATTTAATCCACTTAGGTTTATTCCAGATCCAAGTTTACAAATGTATTTCACAGTTGTGTTATTCACAATGTGGTCAGTATACTTTGGCTTTGTTGCAACATATTATATGGGATGGCTTGGTTATGATATTATCTTAAGCATTGCAGTTCACTTAGGGGTATTAATACCTTTATTCTTTACCAATGCTATCTTTTTAGATGCAGAAAGAAATGGTTCTAAATGGCTAAAAGACGTAAGAGTTGAAATAGATATTGATGCTATGGATAAAAGATTGAAACAACGAAACTACGAAAAAAGAGTTAAGTGGGATATCGATAAAGAAGCATGAATATTTTTATACTAGATAATGATCCAGTGACTGCTGCGCAAATGCAATGCGATAAACATGTACCTAAGATGATTGTTGAGTCAGCTCAAATGCTATCAACAGTTCATCGTATGCTTGATGGTACTATGGAACGAAGACTATCAAAGTCTGGTAAAGTCAGAGTACAATATTGGAAACTAGATGATGATAGAGAAGATGTGTTATACAAAGCATGTCATTTTAATCATCCTAGTACTATATGGACAAGAGAATCAATTTACAATTACAAATGGCACTATGAACACTTTTGTGCACTGTGTGACGAATACACACATAGATATGGTAAAACACATATGACAGATTCTAAACTAAGAAAGGAATTATATTATATTCCAAACAATATGCCAAAAACAGAAATGACTCAATTTAAATTGGCCATGAAATCAAATCCTGAATGTATGCTGGAATGTCCTATAGAATCATACAGAGCTTTCTATCAAACAAAGCAACATAGATTTAATATGGTATGGTCAAAAAGAAAAGTACCAGAGTGGTTTAATTATGCCAATATATGAGTTCATAGATACAGAAACAGAAGAAGTAGAAGAGGTAATTCTTTCTATTTCAGAATATGATCAATGGTTAATAGATAACCCAACAAAGAAAAGATATTATTCAAAAGCACCAGGTTTAAGTTATAGTGGATTTAAATCAAAAGAAAGTAAAGCTGGTGATGGTTGGAAAGAAGTACAAGACCGAATAAGAAGTGGAATGCCACCAAGATTAAGGGATAATATTAAACAAAAATAGTCCATTAGGTTATAATACATTATAAATAATATTGATATGTACCAACAACAATTACAATTACAACTTAATAAAACTAGAGATGCAACTCCTGAAGAACATGAGGAGTGGATAAATAACGAACTATTACCAATAGGTGATATGCAGTTAAAATTTGTAGCGATGATGTCGGTAATACAATTTGCAACTCTAGGTATGATGATGGTTAGTTTTTGGGTTATTGGTACATTCATATCAGGAGAATAAAAATGAAAAAACTATTAAGCATTTCAATATTCTCACTATTTGTATCAGATGCATTTGCTGATGATTGGAGAATGAGAAAATTTGATTTAAACGATAATAATGTAATAAGCGAAGCTGAGTTAATTCAATCTGGTTGTAGATTAGGTAAAAGGTTTGACCTTGCTGACAAAAATAATGATGGCGTTCTAAATAGAAAAGAAGCTAGAAGAGCATCAGATTATTTGTTCAGGAAGAGATGTCCTAAGAACCCACAGCCAATTGATATCAGAGGCTAATAAATAATTTTATAATATGAATTTTATACATGAAGAAATTGATTTAGGTTATGAAGATCTGAATTCGGAAACGAAAACAAAGGGTAGACATTATGTCGACCCAGAGGGTAATCAATATCCGAGTATCACAACAGTTTTATCAATACTGTCTCGTGAAGCTATACAAAAGTGGAGGGAGAGAGTTGGAGAAGAAGAGGCTAATCGCATCAGCCGAGTGGCCTCTTCGCGTGGTACTAAAATCCACAACATAATCGAAAAGTATATTGCTAATGATCCTGAGTATTTATCAGGTGAAATGCCACATAATATACAAACATTTAAAGACATACAACCATTTGTTGACGAAAACTTATCAAAAGTATATTCAATAGAAGCACCATTATATTCTAAACATTTAGGAGTAGCTGGAAGAGTTGACTGTGTTGGTGTATGGAATGGTAAAGATTCCATCATTGACTGGAAAACATCTCGTAAAGAAAAAAAGAAAGAATGGATATCTAATTATTTTATGCAAGCAGCAGCGTATTCTATCATGTGGGAAGAAAGAACAGGTATGCCAATTAAGCAATTAGTAGTAGCTATTGCAGGAGATCATGGCCCACAGATCTTTATAGAAGATAGAGATAATTGGACAGAAGAATTAATAAATACTATTACTAAGTATAAAAGAGAAAAGTTTTGGGAGGAAACGAGATGAACTTTATGTTAGAAGCTTTAACTAAAAAACTAGAAGGTGAAATTGCTATCGCTAAAGCTAATATATTAGTGTATGTTAGAAACTCTACAGGTATTGGAGAGCATCCAGAAGTCGTAGAAGCAATAGAAACTCAGGTTACTAAAATAGCTGAAGCACAAGATAAAATAAACACTATAAAAGACTTAAAATTATAAATAGATATTTACAAAACACAAAAAGTGTGGTATAATATACTATTATGAAAAAGTTTAATGAATTTTTAACCGAAAAATCTGGCAAAGGATTAACTATCTTTGATATAGATGACACAATGTTTATATCTAAAGCTAGAGTAAAAGTTAAAAACAAAAACACTGGTAAAGTCAAAGAACTCACACCTCAAGAATATAATTCCTATAAATTAGGTAGAGAAGAGGAATGGGATTATGGCGAATTTAAATCAGCTAAACTATTTTTTAAAACAGCAACACCGATTGCACGAATGATAGAAAAAGCTAAAGCAATCATTAAGAATGCTACAGCCAGAGGAAGTAAAGTTATTATCGTAACAGCAAGAGCTGATATGGATAATAAAGACGTATTCATTAAAACATTTGAAGCTCATGGTATACCAATGAAGAATGTATATGTTGAGCGTGCAGGAAATGTTGGTGGTAAGAATAGCGCAGCAAATAAAACTGTTGTGTTTAAAAAGTATTTAGATACAAATAAGTATGCTAGAGTTCGCTTATTTGACGATCATATGGATAACCTAAAAGCTTTATTGGATTTACAAAGAGAATATCCACAAGTAGAGTTTTTTGCTTATCTAGCTGATTCGAAAGGAAGTGTAAAAAGAATTAAATAATGATATATAATAAATTGAGAAGCGCCGCGTATGGAGAAGGAAGAAGATATTTCCGATGGTGGCTTCAGTGGACAAGGAGAATATAATGCCAATAAAATTAAGTAAAAGCGTAGCAGTTAGAAATAGACAAACTGGTAAAATAACAATCGAACATAACTACATACATACAGTTAGTAAGAAAGAATTGATTGAGAAGTATAATAATAGTAATACTAGACCAAAAGATAAACAAAAAATTAAAAATGAATTAGTAAAAAGAGGCGGAGTGGTTTTTGGATAAAATAGATAGAATACGTGAAGTATTAGATTTAAAAGAATACTATAAAAAGAAAAAAAGAGATTTTTGGATTTGGGTATTAAGAGTTATAGGATCTATTGCACTTATAGCTGCTGCAATTTATTATTGGATTCATTATGTCTAAATGGCATGGCGGAAAAGGTTCTAAGCCAAGGCCTATTACTAATCAAGCTCAGTTTGAAGAAAACTGGGATAATATATTTGCTAGGAAAAAAACACCAAAGCATGGTGCTACAAAAATACATAAAGATAAGACAAAAGTCATACCTAGGGAATATAAATATAATAAAGAGGAACAACAATGAGTATAGATATCAATCAATTTGATTTTGGATTTACAGCTGTTGATGAAGACGAGCTTGAAGTAGTTCAAAAACAAACACAAAAACTACAGTCAACTTCTGGTAAAGTAGAAGAGGCTGAAGAAAAATTAAATAAACTTTATAACTCTATATTACCATTATTAAGCAATTTAAAAATGAATCCAGAAAAGGATTACATCTATTGGCCAAACAGAAATGAAAAAGTAGAAGAGTTCGAAGAGTTAATAGCGGGGATAGTTAAGTAATGGCATTACCAGGATCAGGTCAAATATCTTTCAAAGATATCGTTGATGAAAAAAAGGGAAACACAGACACTGTGCAAAACGTATCTTTGACTGGATTGTCTCAGGACGGAGTAGACTCACCGTTCATACCTAATTATGATTATGAAACTACAGGCGGACAAGGAATCGATGTTGATAATAACACTGCATCAGGTTCAAATCCACCAAACCAATCACCTCCATTTCAGATGTCAGAGTTTTATGATTATGATCATGACTTTGATCCAAGATCCTTCAATGGTTCAGGCGTAGGGTCAAGTACATTTAATCTTAGTACAAGTTTGGTACCATGCTCTAACCACCCTAATTTTGATATGGATATCAATGGTTCATCATCGGGCCTATCTTGGATAATGGTCCATCAACCACAACATCAACCTAGTAGTTCAGGACAAGTTAATTCTACAGCTACAGTGCGTATAGGCAGAGACATAACAAATAATAGAATTTTAATGTTATTATTAAAAGATGGTGATCACAATACAATAGCTGGTAATGGTACTGATGGTATGTATAGAATATTACCTTATGTTGGATTAGGAAGTGCTACATGGTCATTTAAATTTGAATATGATACAACTAGTTCAAACTATAATAGTAGTACAGGCAATCCAAAAGTATTCTTTGGTTCGAACCAAGGCCCAGGGACTTTAACTACATCAACATCTTATCATAGTGCACCAAGTTCTCCAGGAACATTTGTATCTATGCCAAGCTTTACAGGTATGGCTGAAAATGGTGAATCTTTGTTTGCAGAGGGTACTAGTACCGCGCTTACCTGGACAGCAAAGGTACCAAGTGCTGTCAACACTGGTGGGGCAAGTCTTGGGCGAACTTCATTTTACACACAGTCAATGCCTGTAAGATTAGTAATTAAAGCAGTCGATGGAAGTGATACGTATACCGCAACTTCAAGTTATTGGTCACTAGGGTTAAGCGCTACCAAAGGGATAATATTATAATGGCAGTTCCAACTACAGGCAATGCAATCACTTTAGGTAAAATCTATCAAGAAATAGATGGTTCTGGATATTCAAATGCTGTTGATCCTGGTGAAGAAGCAAGCTTAGAAGATATGAGTGAAAACTCTACACCAGATCTATTAAACACAGCAAGTGCTAATAGGCCAGATGAAAATGCACCACATAGTATGTCAGAGTTTCATGGTTATGACCATAGTGCTGTAAATAGTATACCTACTACTAACTTTGCAAATCAAAATGGAACTACTGATGCAGCCTTTACAAGAGATGCACATACATCAGGTATTGTATTTTTAAGTGTTACTTTAGAAGTAAGAATGCGTAGAGCAGATCCTTATGTTTATTTAGAAGTAAGAGAAAGAAGTGCTAACTATGATTTTGCAAGATGGTATAATACAAGTAATACTGCTAATACTTTATCGACAACTTATGTTCCATTAGCAAGATGGAACTTAACTGGAATTACAGCAATTAAAATGAATTGGTCTGCTGTCACTGGAAGTGGTTTTGGAAGTTGTTACCTTGCAGGAGAGACAAATGGACCAAGTGCAACATACAATGCACAAGATGATACTTTCCAAACAGTATCTAACAATCAATCAATTGCTTTTGCCTTTTCATCAAATGCAAGTGCAGAGTGTTATGCAAGTAATGTGAGAAATTGTTCTTTTACGGTAACAGCTACTGCAAGAAAGAGTGGGTATAATGATACTACTATGGGAACTTATAAAATAGCAGGTAGAGCAACAGCAACATCGAATAACTGTTTCTAGGAATATATATGAAAGAAGGAATATGCGAAACATGTACATACACTAAAGTAGATTATACTTTGGAGCGGGATAGTGGTGGTTGGACTACATCAATAACTTGGACATTTAAATTGTATAATAATGTAAACTATCAAAAACAAACAATAGTCATGGATGCTGATGGTAATACAGAAGAACATATTGTGCCTACAGTTATTGACGAGAATTTAATAAAGACAGAGTCAGCTACTTATGCTATACCTACCGATCAAAGAACACAAGCAACACACGAAGAACCGCATGTACATGAAAATGAAATGGCTTTTCAAGCTGCTTATAGAAGTTGGGCGGATTCACACAGAGAATCAGATGTAGGCAAGGCTTTTTGGTCTTTGTTTAACAATTAAGTTTATTACACAATAAAAAAAGGGGCGATAAGCCCCTTTTTTGTTACTCAGCCTCTACGGCTTCGACTTCTGTGTCTTCTGGTGGATTCTCTACAACTTCTTTTAATTTAGCTGTAAACCCCTCTGTAGCAACAGTAATTTGATCTAGTTCCATCTGGAAGTTATTTCTTTTCCCAGCTAGACTATTCAAACAAGCAACATAGTATTTTGCTTCGTCACTTAATTCAGAAATCACATATTTTTTATCATCGAGTACTAAGACAGGCTCTTGCTGTTGTTGTACTTCTGGATTTTCTTGTGTCGACATAATTTTCTCCTTATTTAAAAATATCTTGCCAATTTCCTTGGGTGCTCGCCTTAGCATACTCGGTAGCACGGTTTTCAAAAAAGTTGGTATGCTCAACAGCGTTTACTTGCATATCTATCCATGGAAGAGGATTATCAGTACTATGAAATATTTTCTTCATACCAATACCCAATAGTCTTCGATCTGCAATATAACGTATATACTCTTTTACTTCTTTAGCAGTTAAGTCAGGTACATCTACCTTTCCAAAACAAATATCAATAAAACTATCTTCTAGCTCTACTGTTCTTTCTGCTGCGCAGTAAATCTCATATTTTAATTTATCAGTCCATAATTCTGGATTTTCACTGATAAAAGTTCTAAAAAGTTGGGATAATCCTTCAACATGAAGAGACTCGTCTCTTATTGACCATGTTACAATTTGTCCCATACCTTTCATTAGGTTGTGTCTGGGGTAGTTAAGAAGAATAGCAAAACTACTAAATAGTTGTACTCCTTCTGTAAATGCACTATATACT
>Ga0181397_1000129_pt1 | contig 28188 bp, 35 predicted proteins | sample 20SPOviralmetaG_FD_130126 | JGI IMG/M metagenome (GOLD analysis project Ga0181397, IMG submission 130126) | Marine viral communities from the oligotrophic San Pedro Time Series (SPOT) site, San Pedro Channel, CA, USA - 20 SPOT_SRF_2011-02-23 | ecosystem: Environmental > Aquatic > Marine > Strait...
ATTGAACTGAGCATGGACACAGTAAGTGATATTGAAACCTTTGATATTACATGGCGTTATACGTCATTTAATGCAGGCGTATAATCTAGTTTTACAAACCGACTAAATAGTTGGGTAAAATTAGGAGAACTATAGTATGGCTGAACTTTTTGGTTTCAGAATCACACGAGCAGACAAAGGGAGTGGTGATGGTTTCACCGCTCCCCCTTCTGATGATGGCACACTTGATATTGTATCAGGCGGTGGACATTATGCATCTGTGCTTGACATGGATGGGCGTGATAAAAATGAACTTGACTTAATTAGAAGATATCGTGATATTGCACAACAACCAGAGTGTGATAGTGCAATTGAAGATATCGCAAACGAAGCGATTGTCTCAGATGAAAGAGATAAATCAGTTTCACTTTCCCTTGATAGACTAGACCTTTCCAGAAATATTAAATCAAAAATTCGTGAAGAATTCGATGAAGTTTTGCGTTTGATGGACTTCAATGCAAAAGGACATGATATTTTTAGGCGCTGGTATGTGGATGGACGTATCTATTATCATAAGGTAATTGATACAAAGGCTCCACGAAAGGGTATTAAAGAATTACGTTACATCGACCCTCGTAAGATTAAGAAGGTTAGAGAACAAAGAAAAGAAAAAGATCCAAAGACAGGTATGGACTTGGTAAAGGATATTGAAGATTTTTACCTTTACAATGAAAAGGGATTAGATCAAAATACTGGAACTACCAGTGGTGTAAAGATTACACAAGATTCTGTTTCATATTGTCCTTCAGGTGTTGTAGATATGCACAGAGGAACAGTCCTCTCTTATCTGAATAAAGCAATTAAACCTGTCAATCAGTTGCGTATGATTGAAGATGCGTTGGTTATCTATCGTATCTCTCGTGCGCCTGAAAGACGTATCTTCTACATTGATGTAGGTAACTTACCTAAAGTCAAAGCAGAAGCATACTTGAAAGACGTAATGAATCGTTATCGGAACAAGTTGGTGTATGATGCACGAACTGGCGAAATTCGTGACGATAGAAATCATATGTCTATGTTGGAAGATTTTTGGCTACCTCGTAGAGAAGGTGGTAGAGGTACAGAGATTACAACTTTGCCGGGCGGTTCAAACCTTGGTGAGATTGATGATATCAAGTACTTCCAAAACAAATTATATCGTTCATTAAATGTTCCTATCTCAAGACTTGAGGCAGAGAACTCATTCAGTATTGGACGTTCTGATAACATTACTCGTGACGAACTGAAGTTTACAAAGTTTGTACAGAAGCTTCGTAAGAAGTTTTCAGTATTGTTTATGGATATTCTAAAAACACAGTTGGTTCTCAAAGGTGTTATTGCAATGGAAGAATGGGATATGATGAAAGAACATATCCAGTTTGACTTTATGCAAGACGGACACTTTACAGAGTTGAAGAATGCAGAAATTCTACAGAACCGTTTAGATATGCTCGGACAAATTGAAAGTTATGTGGGTACATACTTCTCTAAAGAATATGTACGCAAACAAGTTCTTCGTATGAATGATGAAGAAATTGAAGAAGTTGAAAACCAAATTAAAGATGAAGAAGGTGGTGAAATGGGTGGAGATGACGATGGTATGTTTGCACATAATGACCCCTCAAAAGGAGATAAATGATGGACACAGTAAAAGATTTTGTTAGCGCTATTGGAGATGGAGATAATCTCTCAGCAGAGACACATTTCAATAATGCACTTGCAGCCAAAGTTGGTGACGCATTAGAAACAAAAAGACAGGACGTTGCAAAAACATTTGTAACTGACCATGTACCAGAGGTAGAAGATAGTGAGTAAACCTTTTTCTCAGTTCGCACAAGAACTACCAGAAAAGGATGAACACAAATCATCTAAGGAGTATAAGAAGTTATCTCCTAAGATGAAAGAAGCTGTTGACGCTATTTTTAAGGAAATGGATTCTAAACCCTCAGATTTCCTAAATACTTTTGACAAAACAATAAATAGTGTTTCAAAGAAGTTCAAAGTTCCGCCAAAGAAACTTATGGATTATTTTGAGGCAGAAGTACTATCAATATAGGAAGAGTAACATGAAAATAATCGGAGCAGAAGAAGCACTGGCCACTGGAGCAACTAAGGGTAAAACCGCTACTGCACATTATGTATTCAATAATGGTTCAAAGGCGGCAGTTACAATTAGAAACGCTGCAGATGATGGCGATACAGGCTCAATAAGAATTAATGCAAACTCTGGTGTTATTATCCATACAGATATTGGGGTCGGAATGCGTGGTGCAACCGATTTTAAAATTACCCCAATAGTTTCGGCGGGGTTCTAACATGAAACTTATTGCAGAACAGATACAAGAAGTAGAATACATCACTGAAGATAAAGACGGTGGTGGTAAAGATATGAAGATTCGTGGAATCTTTATGCAGGCTGACCAGAAAAACAGAAATGGTCGTGTCTATCCAATGGGCGTACTTACTAAAGAAGTCGCTCGGTATAACAAAGAATTTGTTGCTGAAGGTCGTGCGTTTGGGGAACTTGGACATCCAGAAGGCCCTACTGTCAATCTTGACAGGGTATCGCACATGATCACAAAACTTGAAGCTAATGGAAAGAACTTCGTTGGTGAGGCAAAATTGTTGTCTACTCCTATGGGGGAAATTGCGAAAGCACTAATCAAAGACGGTGGTAAACTTGGTGTCTCTTCTAGAGGCATGGGTTCACTAGAAAACAAAGGTGGTGCAAATTATGTGAAAGACGATTTCTATCTCGCAACTGCGGCAGATATCGTTGCAGACCCTTCTGCGCCTCAGGCCTTCGTTGAGGGTATTATGGAAGGTAAGGAATGGGTGTGGGATAATGGTATTCTCAAAGAAGTTGAGATTGCTGGAATCAAAGATGAGATCAATGAAGGTGTAAGACGTAAACAGGAAAATGTTTCCGCCCTTGCATTTGCAAAGTTCTTGTCAAAACTTTAATCATTATAAATATGATAAGACAAACAAAACTCAAGGAGAAATCCCTATGTCAGAACTAGACAAGACAATTGAGGAACTAGAAGCGGAAGTTCAGAGCGAGCTTGAAGAAGCAGCTCAGGATGCCCCTAAAAAGGGTGCCGCAAAAGGTGAATCAATGGATAAGGTAGAGGGTGAAGTCCAAGACCTCGGCGGTGCCGGTGAAGAGTCAACAGAAGCACAATCAGGTTCAGCAAAATCTGCTGATAAGATGAAGAAGGCGACTGACGCTCAAACCAAAGGTGCAAAAGATGCCGGTGGTGCAGACACACCAACTAAAATCAAAGAACCTCTTGCTGCAGAAACCGAAATTGAACATGACGGTGAAGCACTAGAGGAAAAAGCCATGACTAAATCAGAAATGCTTAATGCTATGGCGTCTAAGATGGAAATGATGAAAGCAAAAGAACTCAAAGCCATGTACAATAAAATGGAGATGATGGGCAAGGAAGAAGAAGAAGAGTCAGTGAAAGTTGACGAATCTACTCTTGACGAGCGCATTGCTTCAGTAGATGTGTCTGATGATGTTTCTGCCCTCACAAAAGATGAGGAACTTTCTGAAGAATTCAAAGACAAAGCTGCTACAATTTTTGAAGCCGCTATTAAATCCAAACTTCGCTCTGAAGTCGAAAGAATTGAAGAAGATAAAGTTCAAGAAGTCGCTGAAGAAGTAAACAGAGTGCGTGATGAGTTGACTGAAAAGGTCGACAACTACATGAACTATGTTGTAGAAGAGTGGATGAAAGAAAATGAAATCGCAATTGAGCGTGGACTCAAAGGCGAAATCGCAGAGGACTTTATCTCTGGACTGAAAGACTTGTTCGCAGAACATTACATTGACGTTCCAGATGAAAAGTACGACCTTCTAGGAACTCAGTCTGAAAAGATTGATGAATTGGAAGCAAAACTTAACGAACAAATTGAAAAGAGTGCTGAGATGAAAAAATCACATGACGTTCTAGTTCGTGAAAGTGTTTTTGCAGAAGTTTCTTCTGACCTTGCTGCTACTGAAGTCGAGAAATTTAAGTCTCTCGCAGAAGAAGTAGATTTTAGTAATGAAGAATCTTTCAAGGAAAAACTCGACCAGCTCAAGGAAAGTTATTTTCCAAAGGCAACAACTGTCGCTGAATCAGTAGACTCTGAAACAGATAGTTCAGAATCTTTCGATACAACTGGTGCAATGGCCGCTTACATGGCTGCAATCAGTACAAATGTAAAGCGGGCGAAATAAAAGCTAAGAAATTAGTTTTTTATAAATATTATAAGAAAACTCAATAAGGAGAAACTAAAATGTTCAAAACAGAACATCTACAGGAAAAGTGGGCACCAGTACTAGAGCACAACGATCTTCCAGAGATCAATGACTCTTATCGTAAGGCTGTCACCACTGTAATCCTAGAAAACCAAGAAAAGGCTCTCAATGAGGACAGAGGTTTCCTCGGCGAAGCAGCCCCAACAAACGCAACAGGTTCAGCTGTTGACAATTGGGATCCGATCCTCATCTCCCTCGTAAGACGGGCGATGCCTAACCTTATCGCATATGATATTGCTGGTGTTCAGCCAATGACTGGCCCAACAGGACTTATCTTTGCAATGAGATCACGTTACAAGGCTCAGAACGGTACTGAGAACCAGTACGCAGAACCAGAATCAGCATTCTCTGGTGCCGCAGCAAACACTAACATCCCAGGCTCTGCCGGTACTTCATCTAACGGTGAAACTAACCCAGCAGTTCTTAACGATGGTTCGCCAGGCGCATATACTGCTGATGGTGGTATGACTACTGCAACTGCTGAAGCATTGGGTGATGCGTCAAACAATGCATTCGCTGAAATGGCATTCTCAATCGAGAAAAACACCGTTGAAGCAAAGTCAAGAGCTCTTAAAGCCGAGTATACAATGGAACTCGCACAAGACCTTAAAGCAATTCATGGTTTGGATGCAGAAACAGAATTGGCAAACATCTTGTCATCTGAAATTCTTGCTGAAATCAACCGTGAAGTTGTCCGTACAATCTATGTAACTGCTAAGCCAGGCGCACAGACTGATACTGCAACTTCTGGTATCTTCGACATGGACGTTGATTCAAACGGCCGTTGGAGTGTTGAGAAGTTTAAAGGACTTATGTTCCAAGTTGAGCGTGATGCCAACGCAATTGCACAAGAGACACGCAGAGGAAAAGGTAACATGATTATCTGTTCTTCAGATGTTGCTTCTGCACTGCAAATGGCTGGTGTACTTGATTACACACCTGCTCTTAACAACAACTTGAATGTTGACGATGCTGGTAACACTTTCGCTGGTGTTCTTAACGGACGTTACAAAGTGTTTATCGACCCATATGCTGCAAACGGTGCTGCAAAACAGTACTACACTGTAGGTTATAAGGGTACTTCACCTTACGATGCAGGTCTGTTCTACTGCCCATACGTTCCACTTCAGATGGTTCGTGCAGTGGGTGAGAACAACTTCCAGCCTAAAATTGGTTTCAAGACTCGTTACGGTCTTACTGCAAACCCATTTGCTGGTGGTGCAACAGTACGCTCTGGCGCACTTACTGCCAACGACAACGTATATTACAGAAGAGTACAAGTTACAAACATCATGTAATAAGAGTTGTTTCAACAACCGAAACTCAAGGGGAGCAGAAATGCTCCCCTTTTTTCTTTATAAATAGTATAAAGGAAGAACACTATGGCAAAAATAAATCCGTTACAAAGACAACCTTCTAATATGGACTTTGCAAGTCCTACGCAGTTTAGGTTTACATTGTTGAAGATACCTAACGTAGAGTATTTTACAACAAACGTAAATATCCCTGGCATAAGTTTTACAGGTGATGCATCTATTAATACACGTTTTAAATCTATTGCGTTCATGGGTGACACTATGGACTTTGAAGATTTGAGTATTACGTTTTTAGTAAATGAAGATTTGTCTAACTATCGTGAAATCCACGATTGGATGATTGGTATTGGTTTTCCTAAAAATAACGAACAATTCACTTCGGCTATCGCATCAGAGGCACAAACAAATCCTGGCGAACCTTCAATAAACACACAAAGAAAGAGTGTGGGTAAACCATCAGTATTGATGAGTGATGCAACACTTACTATTCTAACTAACAAAAACAATCCAAAGGTAAGAGTAAACTTTTCTAACTGTTTCCCAACAACCCTTACTGGTATTGACTATAATACACAAGTTACAGATACAGAGCAGTTGACTGCAACTGTTACACTGAAATATGACTTGTACGAATTTGAAAGCATATAAATATACCGAGCAGAAAATGGTTGACTTGGACACCCTTTTTTGAGGCTCTTTCGTAGAGACAATATAGTAACGCAAGTTACAACCCACTCTGCTCACTTTATACTATGGAGATATAATGAAACTAGATGAACTTCAGCAAATGGCTGAGATTGACATGAAACAGGATGACTTAGAACTCGCAGATGAGTCTTTAAGAAACGCATCCCTTCACCAAAAATATCTTAATCACCTAAATCACTACAAACAACTTCTCATTATGAAGAGGGGTGAATATAATATTCTTAAAAGAAAAAAGTGGGAATATTATTCAGGTAAATCTGACCCTGAAGTGTATCGTGATAATCCATTCGATCATAAAATATTAAAAGCGGATTTGCATATCTACCTAGATTCGGATAAAGAAATGGTAGAGATGAAACAACTCATAGAATATTATGAGATGTGTGTATCTACTTGTGAATCTATTATGAAGAATGTTTCTGATAGACAGTGGAATATTAAGAACGCAATTGCTTGGCGTAAGTTTGTAGATGGTGCGATTTAGTGACATCAATCTCTAAGAAAAATGAGGTTTTTCTAAGGGTAGAGACTGAACCATCTGTTGCAAGGATGTTATCAGATTACTTTACCTTTGAAGTGCCAGGCGCTAGATTTATGCCTGCATATAGAAATAGGATTTGGGATGGAAAGATAAGACTTTTTTCTCCAGCCAATGGAGAATTGTATATTGGACTATTACCCTACCTAACAAAATATCTAGATGATTTTGAAGAAGATTATACTATAAGTGAGGACTTACAAGATGAAAAACAAATCGACAGACAGATATTGGATGGATTCATACGCAGCCTTAGACTTCGATCCAATGGAAGAGGAATTAAACCTCGTGACTATCAAGTGGCTGCAGTGGAGTACGCAATTAGAAAACATCGTGCTTTGCTCCTTAGCCCTACTGCTTCGGGCAAATCTTTAATAATCTACATTCTGATACGATATTATGATATGTTGTTGTCAGAGACAGAACAAGATAAGATACTAATACTTGTTCCCACAACATCTTTGGTTGAACAAATGCATTCTGACTTTATTGATTATGGATGGTTAGAAGCATATATGCAAAAAGTATATAGTGGGTATGATAGAAAAGTAGAAAAGAAACTTGTAATATCCACATGGCAATCTTTGTATAAAATGCCCAAGAGTTACTTTGAACAATTCGGTTGTGTAATTGGTGACGAGGCCCATTTATTTAAATCAAAATCCTTAACATCTATTCTAACTAAACTACATTTATGTAAGTATCGTTTTGGATTGACAGGTACACTAGACGGTATGCAAACCCATCGACTTGTATTAGAAGGCCTGTTCGGCAGTCTAAATAAAGTTATTACCACAAAAGAACTAATTGACAAGAAAACTCTTGCAGATTTTTCAATTAAAGCATTAGTTTTATCTTACCCAGAAAATGAATGCAAGTTAGTGAAAGATATGAACTATCAAGATGAGGTAGATTATATTGTACGTCACACAGAAAGAAATAAATTTATTTTGGGGTTGACAAAGACAATAAAAGGTAATACATTAGTACTATTTCAATTTGTAGAGAAACACGGTTCTGTTCTATATGATATGATGAAAGACTTAGATAGAAAAGTTTTCTATGTGCATGGTGGAACAGATACCCAAACAAGGGAAGATATTCGTGCGATTACTGAGAAAGAAAATAATGCGATTATTGTTGCATCCTATGGTACTTTTTCTACTGGCATTAATATTCGTAATCTACACAACATCGTGTTCTCTAGTCCTTCCAAAAGTCGTATCAGAGTTTTGCAGTCAATCGGAAGAGGCTTGCGAGTTGGAGATACTAAAGATACCGCTACCCTATTCGACATAAGTGATGACTTTACCCACAAGTCAAAGCGTAATTTTACATTGAATCACTTTTTAGAAAGAATAAATATATACAATGAAGAGCAGTTTGATTATGAAATCAAAAGGATAAAAATGAAATGATTCACGATACAAAAATATTAAAATTATCAAGTGGTGAGGAAATCATATGCAAGGTGGTTCACCAACCAGAGAATGATTATATGAGTCTTGTGCAACCAATGAAATTAAATTCTTATCCAAAGGCTACTAAGCATGGACTTGAAGAAGCACTATCTCTACAAAGGTGGATTCATTTTGCAGAAACAGATACCTTTGATGTTGCAAAATCTCAAGTTCTGGTATTAACAGAAGCCTCTCTAGGCTTAGTAAAATTTTATGAGTACTGTGTTAAGAAAGCAAAGTGGGAAGAAGATGAAGTTCTAGCCCCATCCAATCAAGAGTTAAATGATATTGAAAATGAAGAAATGTGGGAAGAGTTTGGTGAACCTGACTCTAGTACTATACATTAGATCTATCTATTCTCAAACCCAGCATAGCTGTTATACCAAGTTGTCAAGGGCTTGTCAATAACTTTTTGAAATTAAATGAATATTAATTTATCTATTGACAATTGAATCAAGATATAGTATTATGTATCTACTAATCGCATAAAAGCGATAAATTATGTGGAGTTATTATGGCTAAAAGAAAAACAGGAGTGCATTATGTAAACAATGCACAATTCCTAGAAGCAATGAAAGAATGGAAAGATCGTTGCAAAGAAGCTGAGGAACTAGGTGAACCACAACCACCAGTGACTAACTATATTGGTGAATGCTTCTTAAAAATTGCAAACCATCTTTCTTACAGACCAAATTTTATTAATTATACCTATAGAGATGAAATGATTTCAGACGGTATTGAGAATTGTCTACAATACTGTGGCAACTTCAATCCAGAGAAATCAAACAATCCATTTGCGTATTTTACACAGATTATCTATTACGCATTCATTCGTAGAATTCAAAAAGAAAAGAAACAACAACACATTCGTCACAAAGTAATTGAGAATATGAATGTTGATATTCTTGCAGTTGGTGAGGATATGGAACAGGCACAGTTTGTGGAGTATCTACAGAAGAACTTCCTACCAGCCGAAGATGTTTATAAACCTAAGAAGAAAAAGAAAACTGAACCTAAAGGACTAGAGAAATTTTACGATGAAGATAGCGCTGATAACTGATACCCACTTTGGCGCTCGCAATGATAATCTAGCATTCAACGAATACTTCTACAAGTTTTGGGAGAATACTTTCTTCCCTTATCTTGACGAACATAAGATTGATACGATTATCCATCTTGGTGATTTGATGGACAGACGTAAGTTTGTATCCTATAAAATTGCAAAAGATTTGCGTGAGCGTTTTATCCTTCCTATTGTATCTAGAGGAATCAAGATGCACGTTATGGCAGGAAACCATGATACCTATTATAAGAACACCAATGAGATTAACTCTCTCTACGAACTACTAGGTGGGCCAGGAGAAGAAAAATATTCTGGTATTGAATGTTATGATGGCCCATGTACCCAAGAGTTTGATGGAACAGGGATTCACTTTATGCCGTGGATTTGTTCTGATAACTACGAGCGTTCTATGAGAAGTATTCAATCAACCTATGCACAAGTTTGTATGGGGCATTTTGAAATCAATGGATTTGAAATGCATAAAGGACACTTCTCAGAAAACGGTTACGATAAGAAGTTTCTAAATAAGTTCGATACTGTGTTCTCTGGACACTTCCATAAGAAGTCTGATGATGGCCATGTATATTATCTTGGTAACACATACCAGATGACTTGGAGTGATGATGGTTGTCAGAAAGGTTTCCATATCTTTGACACCAACACCAGAGAATTAGAACGTATCGTCAATCCTTACACTATATTTGAAAAAGTATATTATGATGATACTACTACAAATTATAATGACTTTGACATCTTGACATTAAGAGATAAGTTTGTTAAAATAGTAGTAGTAAATAAAAAAGACTTGTATCAATTCGATAGATTCATTGATAAAGTCCTTGGTGAATCTGGAGCCCATGAGGTAAAGATTGTAGAGGACTTCAGTGATTTAGATGCATCGAATGTTGATGATGCAATCATTGAGAATGCAGAGGACACTATGACTCTGTTAGAGCGCTACATTGATGAACTTGATGTAGATTTGAATAAGAAAAGATTGACTAGTATGATGAAGTCACTTTATGTAGAAGCGAGCGACTTGGAACTTTGATTACATTTAATAAAGTACGGTGGAAGAACTTTCTATCCACTGGAAATCAATTCACTGAAATACAGTTGGACTATGCTCCAACTACGTTAATTATTGGGGAAAACGGAGCCGGTAAATCTACTATTCTGGATGCGCTTTGTTTTGTCCTGTTCAATAAGCCTTTTCGTAATATCTCAAAATCACAACTTGTGAACTCTGTTAATGGTAATGGCACTATTGTTGAAGTAGAGTTTAATGTGAACAATAAAGATGTGAAGGTTGTTCGTGGTATCAAACCAAACAAGTTTGAAGTTTGGATTGGCGGTACTATGATAAACCAAGATGCAAATGCAAGGGATTATCAGAAACATCTAGAACAACAAATCTTAGGATTGAACTATCGTTCTTTCACACAGGTTGTTATTCTTGGTTCATCTACCTTTGTTCCTTTCATGCAGTTGTCTACAAAGGCTCGCCGTGAGGTTGTCGAGGATATCCTAGATATCAAGATTTTCTCACTGATGAACTTTCTTCTCAAGAACAAGAATAAGTCTCTTGCAGAGGATATTCGTGATGTTCAGTATAACTTTGACTTAACAAAAGAAAAGGTTACACTACAAGAAAAATTTATTAAAGAAGTTGTAAACAATAAGTCTGCTATTATTGCAGAGAACCAACAGAAGTTATGGGATAATAAAAGCACTATTGACTTCAGAAGAGATGATGTGAAAGCATTAGAGATTGATAACGAAAATCTATCTTATGATGCAGAAGAGAAAGCAAAACTAGAACAGAAACTAAAGAAACTAACTCAAACAGAAGCAGCCCTTCAGAACAGGAAATCTGAGCATGACCGTCAAATCAAATTTTTCAAGGACAACGATGAATGCCCGTCTTGCGAACAGCCGATTACAGAATCAACTAAGCAGACGCAGATTGAATCCAGAACCACAAAAATCGGAGACATCGAAAACGGTATCGCAGATTTACAAAGAATGGAATCAGAAGAACAAGACAGACTCCAATCAATCTTAGTAGACTTAGAAACTATTCGTAAGAATGATGTTGAGAGGGCCAAAATACTTTCCTCTATTGCAGAGTTGGAAAAGTTCAATGCAAAACTAGAAAAAGATATTGAGGCATATCAAAACGGTTCTGTGTCAGAAGAAGATAAGATAAAACTTGCAGAACTAAAAGGACAGATAAAGTCGATTGAAGAACAAAAGACTAAGTTGAATGAAGATAAGTTTTACATTGATGTTGCTCGTAATCTTTTACAAGATAGTGGCATCAAGACAAAGATTGTAAAACAGTATCTACCAATTATGAATAAGTTGGTAAACACATATCTATCATCTATGGATTTCTTTGTTAACTTTAATATTGATGAGAACTTCAATGAAACAATAAAGTCACGTTTCAGAGATGAGTTCTCTTATGCATCATTCTCGGAAGGTGAGAAGATGCGAATTGATTTGGCACTTCTATTTACATGGAGAGCCATTGCAAAGATGAAAAACTCTACGAATACGAATCTACTAATACTAGATGAGATATTTGATTCATCTTTGGATAACACTGGTACTGATGATTTTCTAAAGATTTTGAATACATTTGACCAACAGAATGTATTTGTCATATCACACAAACAGGATATGTTGTTTGATAAGTTTAGAAACATTATTCAGTTTAAGAAAGAGAAAAACTTTAGTAGGATGGTATAATGGATCAAAGTGAACGGTTTAAAGAATTACTAGAAGAAATGAAAAAGACACACGATGCAAAGCGTCACGACTATGCAAGTGTGGAAGATGTGTTTGCAAACTTTAGAACCTGTGAGATGGGTGGTATCCCAGCATGGAAGGGATGTTGTGTTCGACTAGGAGACAAGTTCAGCCGTATTATGGGTTTTGCAAAGAAAGAACTACTTGAGGTTAAAGATGAGAGTATCAAGGATACACTTATTGACATGGCCAATTATGCTTTGATAGCATTAATTCTTTATGAGGAATATAAGGATGGGAAAAAGAAGTGATTTTGAGAGGGTGGAAAGAGATTTCTACCCTACTCCTATAGAGGCAGTAAGGCCTCTTGTTCCCCACTTACCAAAGACAGGATTGTTTGCAGAACCTTGTGCCGGTGACGGTAGACTGATTCGACACATAGAACAACTGACAAAACTGTTAGGGTACTGGATGACTGACATAGAACCTATGGCAGACTTTGTTGGTGATGGTGATGCAATGACTGATAAGATTGTAGGATGTGATGTTTGCATAACAAACCCACCTTGGAATCGTAAGATACTACACCCCCTTATCGTAAATCTATCTGACCAGTTACCAACTTGGTTACTCTTTGATGCAGATTGGATGCATACGAAACAAAGTATAGAATTCATGCCTAGGTTGAGGAAGGTAGTCAGCATCGGCCGTGTGAAGTGGATAGAAGGTAGTAAGAGTACAGGTAAGGACAATTGTTGTTGGTATCTGTTCGATAAACCAGATGGTGAATGGCCAACACAATTTTTTGGAAGAAACTGAAAAAAAGTTATAAAAACATCTTGACTTTTGTTATAAGAACGTATATACTGTATAAGTAAAGTGAGAAAACAAAGTCGTTAGGAGACAAATATTATGGCACATGAACTTGAAATCGTAAACGGAAACGCACAAATGGCATACGTTGGTGACGTTCCTTGGCATGGACTTGGTACTAAGGTAGAGGCTGACCTCACACCTGGCCAGTTCCAAAAAGTTGCTGGACTTGATTGGGAAGTAACTAAAGAAAAACTTGTTACCCCACAAGGTGCAATCGTGAAGAACAAGGAAGCACTTGTTCGTACATCAGACAACTCAGTACTTGATGTTGTTGGTACTGGTTGGAATCCAGTACAGAACTCAGAAGCATTTGAGTTTTTCCACGACTATGTAATGGCTGGTGACATGGAGATGCACACTGCTGGTTCATTGAAAAATGGACAACTTGTGTGGGCTCTTGCAAAAACCAAAGAATCATTTGAATTGTTCAATGGTGATTTGACAGAGAACTACTTCCTGTTCACTAACCCTCACCAGTTTGGTAAGGCACTAAACATTCGTATGACACCAATTCGTGTCGTATGTAACAACACTCTCACATTGTCTCTGTCACAAGACACTGACAAGATGGTTACTGTAAATCACCGTAAGGCATTCGATGCCGCTGAGGTGAAAGAGCAGATGGGTATCGCTCGTGAGAAAATGGAGCAATATAAGTCAATGGCTCAGTTCCTTGGTAGTAAACCTGCTACTGGCGATAATGTCATTCAGTACTTCAATGAAGTATTTGGCGCTCCAGCAAAAGAGAAGGTAGATGGTGTTATGCCTTATACTTCTCGTAACGCCAAGACTGCAATGGAAAACTTGCAGACACAGCCAGGTGCAAACTTTGCCGAAGGTTCTTGGTGGCAGGCATTTAACTCTGTAACATACATGACTGACCACTTACAGGGTCGTGAAGGTGACTCACGTTTGCAGTCTGCATGGTATGGACGTAACCGTAAGGTTAAACTAAATGCCCTAGATAAAGCTCTAGAGCACGCTGAGGCTGCATAAGTCTTATATATAATACAGGGTGCTGTTCGTAAGTCGCCCTGTACGTCACATAATATGCTTACTCTGTGACGCAAATCACGGTTTTGGTAGTTTCCGCCCAAAAAACTACCATTATAAATAAATGTGATACGCCATATTATATGGGTATTACACTGTATCTTGCTTAATAAAGGAGATTAAATATGGTAAATACAGCCTTTACACTAGATCCGTCAAGGATCAATACTTACTCTATCGGTTTCGATAGAATGTTTGACAGTCTGATGGGGAATCATCCTAATCAAACTAGTCCTTCAAGTTACCCCCCTTACAACATCGTAAAACACGATGATGATAAGTTCACCATTGAGATTGCCGTTGCTGGTTTCTCAAAGGATGAGATTGAGATTGAATTCAGAGAGAATGTTCTCAAGATTGAATCTAAGTCTCGACCAGAGGGTGATGATGAAAAGGAGTACTTATACAAAGGTATTTCAAACAAACGATTTAAAAAAGCATTTACACTGTCAGATGACGTAGTTGTAAATGGTGCTGATATGAAAGATGGTATTCTTAAAATCGACATGGAAAGAATTATTCCAGATGAAAAGAAGCCACGTTCAATCAAAATCAAGTAAGTAAAGTGAAGGTGCCTCTTGACAGGGGCACCTTTTTATGTTATAGTATGATTAATTGAAATTGAGGATTCGTAATGTTTAAGAAAAAAGATGAACCTGTAGTCGCTGAAAAGCGAATTGACTACAAATACTCAGAGGATAGAATCCTCAAAGAAATGACAGAGTATATAGATAAAACCTATAACGCTCACTATTCCCACAACAAATTTCAAGCAACAGAATTCATCATGGACAGTGGCCATGGAGAAGGTTTCTGTATCGGTAATATTTTAAAGTATTCACAACGGTATGGAAAAAAAGATGGTAAGAACAGAAATGACTTGCTAAAGGTGATCCATTATGGTATAATGGCTCTACATAATCACGATACTCAGGAGAAAAATTGAAAATGAAACTTAGTAATGATACACGAGAGGTTCTAAAGAACTTTTCGACCATTAACCAGAATCTTATGGTAAAAAATGGTACTGCGATTGGAACAATGTCTGCGATGAAAAACATCGTTGCAAAGGCAACTGTTCCAGATACTTTCAATAATGAATTTGCAATCTATGACTTGAACGAGTTCTTGTCTGCATTGTCACTATTCAAAGACCCTACACTATCATTTGATGAGAAAAGTGTACGTCTTAATGAAGAAGGTGGTGGAAGCAATCTGACTTATATGTTCAGTGACCCATCTATCGTAACTGCACCAAAGACTGAAATTAGTATGCCCTCTGTTGATGTAGAGTTTACCTTTACACAGGATACGTTTAATCAAATCCTCAAGGCCTCTGCTGTTCTTGGTGTTCCAGATGTGGTTCTTACTGGAACTGCTGGTGGTGATATTAAACTAACTGTTACTGACAGAAAGAATGATACATCAAACGATTTCAGCATTGCAGTTGGTGACAACTCACCTTCAGACTTTACTTACTTCTTTAAGGTCGAAAACTTAAAACTTCTTTCTGGTGACTACAAGGTACAAGTATCACAACAAGGTATTTCGCATTTTGCAAATGTGACTAAGCCTATTGAATACTTTATCGCTCTCGAAGCTGCCTAAACCAGAAGGACTATATTATGAATGATGTGATGCTATGGGTGGAGAAGTACCGCCCAGCGAAAATCAGCGAGTGTATTCTCACTGATGAGTTAAAGAATACCTTTCAGACTTTTGTGAATGATGGACACATTCCTAATTTACTTTTGTCTGGTAGGCCAGGTGTCGGTAAGACTACTGTTGCGAAAGCAATGTTAGAAGAAATCGGTGCCACCTATATGATGATTAACGGTTCTGAAGAATCAGGTATTGATGTACTCAGAAACAAAATCAAGAACTTTGCAAGTACTGTCTCTATGGATGGTAATCGTAAGTTCGTGATTCTTGATGAGGCAGATTATCTAAATCCTCAATCTACACAGCCTGCGTTGCGTGGATTCATTGAGGAGTTTCACAAGAACTGTGGGTTTATTCTAACCTGTAATTTCAAGAACCGTATCATTGAACCACTACACAGTCGGTGTTCTGTTGTGGAGTTTCGTATTCCACCAACAGAAAAACCAACACTTGCTGGACAATTTTTCAAACGAGTACAGGACATTCTCAAATCTGAGGATGTCCAGTTTGAACCAAAGGCTGTTGCTGGTATTGTTGAGAAACACTTCCCAGATTGGAGAAGAGTTCTAAACGAACTACAAAGGTATTCTGCCTCTGGTATGATTGATAGTGGTATTCTTGTTAATCTATCAGAAACAAACATGAAAGATTTGGGTTCTTATCTAAAAGATAAAGACTTCAAATCTATTCGTAAGTGGGTTGCAAATAATCTAGATAACGACCCCTCTCGTATGTATCGTAAAATCTATGATACATTGTATGAAGAAATCCAACCTCAAACCGTACCTCACCTAGTTCTTGCAACAGCAGACTACTCTTACAAATCAGCCTTTGTTGCAGATCAAGAAATCAATATGCTTGCATATATGGTTGAGATTATGACACAGGTGAGTTGGAAATGAGTTACCAACTAAAGGATTATCTTAACTCAATCAATCTCACAAAGGAAAATCTGATGGAAACAGATGATCCTATGTGGGAGAAGAAGTATTCGCCATTTATCATTAATAAGTGTGTTGCACCATTCAATGACACAATTATGCTTGTAAATGAGATGAATCAACGTCACCACCTTGACTCAAAACTACAATATGACTTTTTACTAAATACTATTAGACCTAAGAAAAGATATGCTCCTTGGGTGAAAGCGGATAAGTTGAAAAACTTAGACTATGTAAAAGAATATTATGGTTATAGTAATGAGAAGGCCAAACAAGCATTATCAATACTAAATGATGACCAGATAACCACTATTAAAAATAGTTTGAATAAAGGTGGAAGAAAATGAACGAAACTGAATGGCATCCAGAAGAGATGCTGGAAATTAAACTTAAAGAACCTGATGACTTTTTGAAGGTTCGTGAGACACTATCTCGTATTGGTGTCGCCTCTCGTAAAGAGAGAAAACTATATCAATCCTGTCACATTCTACATAAACAGGGTAAGTACTACATTGTGCATTTCAAAGAACTCTTTGCACTAGATGGTAAAGATACAAACTTAAATGAAAATGACATATCTCGTAGAAACTCTATTGCCTCTCTATTAGGTGATTGGGGGTTAGTAGAAATTGTTGGGAGTGCAGAACCTAAGGCTCCTCTTTCACAAATCAAAGTGATTGCCTTCAAAGAGAAGGATGAGTGGGTTCTAGAAACAAAATACAACATTGGTAAGAAAAGAGAAGTATAGTTGACACGCTCGTTTACAGATTTTATCACAGAAGAAAAGCAACTAGAAAACTACAAAGTAGTTATTCTTACAGTTGAGGTGGGTGATAAATCTAAGACTGCAATCAAGTTTGAAAAAGAGGCAAAGAAGATGGGTATGGAAGTTTTTTTATCAGACTTCAAAACAACATCCCTGACCTTTAATAATGGTAAGTATACTCTAAACAACAAAGATAAAAGTATGGACATCAGTTCCAAAGATACTGTTGTGTTTGTTAGAGGAACACCAACCAGAGATAGTCATCTCGACTTGATTTCAGAACTAGAAAGAATTGGTATTACTTGTATTAACAACAGAACTACTATCAGTATTTGTGCTGATAAGTATCGTAGTTATGTGAGACTAAAAGATTTCAGATTAGACCAACCCAAAAGTGTTCTTGTTCCTACAGAAGATGATATTGATTCTGCATTAGAAGAGCTTGATACCAAGTTTCCTATCATCCTCAAAACTCTTAGGGGTGCAGGCGGTGTTGGTGTTCTATTTGTTGAATCGAAACGTGCATTAGATTCTCTCGTACAATTAATTTATAAACAAGACCCAGAAACAGATATTCTCATTCAAGAATATATCAAAACAGATGGTGACATTCGTGTTATTATTGTTGGTGATAATATTGTTGGTACAATGAAACGAGAAGTTGTTGAAGGAGATTTTAGAAGTAACTATACACAGGGTGGTGGGGTAAAATCTTACGACTTATCAGAAGAAGAAATTCGTCAATGTCTAATTGCTGCAAAGGCGGTTGATGGTGATTTTGTTGCAGTGGACTTTATTCCATACAAAGGTAAACCATACTTTTTGGAAGTAAACAGTTCGCCTGGCACAGAAGGTATTGAAGAAGCAAACTCTGGTTTGAACATTGCAAAAGAAGTTCTAGAACACTACAGGGATGTAAACAATAGATTTACTTCTCCTATCAGATGTGGTTTTCACGAGATGGTAAACATAAAGCCATTTGGTGAAATCGAAACAAAGTTTGATACAGGGAATAGTGCATACTCAGTATTGCACGCTACTGACTTAAAAACTAGTGGTGGCAACATCACGTTTACTACAGTAGGTGGTAAAACACATACTGCTAAACTAGAAAAAGAATATAAAGCAAGAACAGGGGGTGGAGTTGATGAACGCCCTATTGTTAAGTTAGAAGTCGAATTCATGGGCCATACACACGAACTGATGTTTGGGCTTGATGATAGAAATAAAAGAGGAACAGAAGTTCTTCTAAATAGATTTGCCATGAAAGAAATGAACGTCATGGTAGACCCTCAGAAGAAGTTGATTATTACTACAAAGAAAGGCGAAAAATAATGACACTACTTGACGCAATTAAAAAACACAACGAAGGTATCATTGCACTGCATAAAGCAAACATTGCAGTGTATCTAAAGAATCCGGCTGGTATTGGAGAACACTCTGATATCGCAGAAGCAGTACAATGTGAACTTGATAAGATTGCTGCTGCCCAAGATAGGATTGATGCAATCCATCAACATTTCTCATCAGAAGAACAAATGCCACTTTTCTCTTGACAAATCCCCCTAACGGTGGTATTATTATATAATGAAATTTTACACACACGTTGCCCAATGGGGCAATCAACTACTTGTTCGTGCAGTAGAGAATGGTGTTCGTTCTAACTTCAAGGTTAAGTACGAACCCACTCTCTATGTGCCTGTTCAGAAAGAGACTGGCTGGACTACCCTAGAGGGTAAGAATGTCAGTCCTATGAACTTTCTCTCTATCAAAGAGGCGAAGGAGTTTGTTGAACAGTATCAAAGTCAGCCCCATCTTGTCTATGGTATGACTCAATTCCCCTACACCTACATCGCCGAAAAGTATTCTAAACAGATTCAGTTTGACAGTTCACAAATGCGTATTGTCACGATTGATATTGAGGTAGAGTGTGAGAATGGTTTCCCTAACGCCGACAAGGCTCTAGAACCTATGTTGGCTATCACCATCAAAAACCATGATACAGGACGTATCAAGGTTTGGGGTTTGCATGACTATCACAATGACAGGGAAGATGTTCAATACATCAAGTGTCAGACTGAACGTGAACTTCTGGCTCAGTTCCTTGCATGGTGGGAAAGTGACTATCCAGACGTAATCACTGGTTGGAATACAGAGTTCTTTGATATTCCCTACATCTGCAACCGTATCAAATCGGTGATGGGTGAAGAGGCTATGAAACGTCTGTCGCCTTGGGGTATTGTAAACTCTCGCATGGTGAATTCTGGTTATGGACGTAAAGACCAAGTGTATGATATTGTGGGTGTTGTTGAGGTTGACTATCTTCAACTATATCGTAAGTTTACTTATTCTGCACAGGAATCTTATCGTCTTGACCATATCGCCTTTGTGGAACTTGGTGAACGCAAAGATGAGAATCCTTATGAGACTTTTCGTGATTGGTATACGAAAGACTATCAGTCTTTCCTAGACTACAACATCCAAGACGTTGAACTGGTTGATAGGCTTGACGATAAGATGAAACTTATCGACCTTATTCTGACTATGACGTATGAGGCCAAAGTAAATATCTCTGACTCGTTTACGTCTGTTAAGTATTGGGATGTTCTCATTTACAATCATCTTCTCAAGAGAAAGATTGTCATCCCTCAAAAGACTTCCCACAAGTCCAAGGGTGAAAAGTATGTGGGTGCATATGTGAAAGAACCACAGGTTGGACAACACAAATGGGTTATGTCTTTTGACTTGAACTCATTGTATCCACACCTTATCATGCAGTACAATATTTCACCAGAAACACTATTGCCCGAAAAACGGTTGCCAGTTGATGTTGACCATCTTCTCGACAACAAACCTCTTCCTAAACTTGAAGGTGCAACATTCACACCTAATGGTGCAGTCTTTCATAAACGTCACCAAGGGTTTCTCCCTGAGATGATGCAGTCGATGTATAATGACCGTACTATCTACAAGAAGAAGATGTTGCAGGCAAAACAACAATATGAAGATACGAAGGATGCTAAATATCTAAAAGATGTTTCAAGGTACAACAACATTCAGATGGCTCGCAAGATTTCTCTAAACTCTGCCTATGGTGCAATTGGTAACGAATGGTTTCGTTATTATGATTTGCGTATTGCAGAAGGTATTACTACCTCTGGCCAGTTCTCTATTCGGTGGATTGAAAAGTCTCTGAATATGTATCTCAACAAACTGTTGAAAACTGAAGGAGAAGATTATGTCATTGCGTCTGATACGGATTCAGTATACATTACTTTTGACAAATTGGTTAATACTGTGCTTAAAGAACGAGAAGGAGAGTCGGAAGATTCATATCGTGGGCGGGCTGTTGATTTCCTTGACACAGTGGCTCAAGAGAAGATTGAACCTTTTATTGATAAGTCTTATCAAGCTCTTGCTTCGTATGTAAATGCATATGAACAAAAGATGCAGATGGCTCGTGAGGTGATTGCCGACAAGGGTATCTGGACTGCAAAGAAAAGATACATTCTCAACGCATGGGATGTGGAAGGTGTTCGTTATCAAGAACCTCAACTCAAGATTATGGGTATCGAGGCTGTCAAGAGTTCGACTCCTGCTCCTTGTCGTGACAAGATTAAGGAGTGTTTGAAGATTATTATGTCTGGTACAGAGAAAGATGTAAACAACTTCATTCAAGAGTTTCGTGAAGAGTTTTTGCAACTGTCACCAGAAGAGATTGGATTCCCTCGCTCTGTGAATGGTATTCAGAAGTGGAGTGATAGTGCAAGTATCTTCAAGAAGGGAACACCTATGCATATCAAGGGCGTTATCCTTTACAATCACTTTGTCCGTCAACAAAGGTTGACTAACAAGTATCCACTAATCCAAGAGGGTGAGAAAATCAAGTTCCTCAATATGCGTACTCCTAATCGTATGCAGTCTAACGTCATATCTTTTATGACTAAATTACCAAAAGAACTTGACATTCACTCACATTTGGACTATGATATACAATTCGAGAAGGCTTTTATTGAGCCTCTCACTTTTATTATGAATCAGATTGGATGGAACATTGACCGTTCCTATGGTACACAAATGACTTTGGAGGACTTTTTTACATGAGATATAAACCATACAACCTAGAAGATGTAGTAAATGCATCTAATGAAAACAAGTTCAATGTAATCTCTACCTTTGCTGGTGGGGGTGGTTCGTCCACTGGTTATCGTCTGGCTGGTGGTAAAATACTTTGTGTAAATGAATTTGTAGAAGAGGCCCAGAACACTTATAGAGAAAACTATCCAGACACACCGATTTTGCCTGGCGACATTAAAGAACTATCTGGTAAAGACTTCTTGGATGTTGTTGGATTGAAAGAAGGTGAACTTGATATTCTAGATGGTTCTCCACCATGCAGTGCCTTCTCAGTCGCTGGTAAACTATCACATTCTACTGATGGTAAACACTCAGACGGTTGGGGGCAGACTAAGAATTATTCAGATGGTAAGATGGTAGAAAATATTGAGGACTTGTTCTTTGAGTTTCTACGAGTTGCAGATGATATCAGACCTAAAGTTATTGTTGCAGAGAATGTGAAGGGGTTGACTATCGGTGAGGCCAAACAATACTTTAATAAAATTAATAATACATTTGAAGATATTGGATATGATGTTGTTGCAAAGGTATTAGATAGTCGTTACTTTGGTGTATCACAAACTAGAACTCGTGTTATCTTTATTGGTTTGAGAAACGATATTACAGAGAAGGCTGGACTAAACTTTATGACTATCAATAGTGTGTTTCCAGAACAAAGTGTAGATGTCATTCCACTAAAGGATGCACTTGTCGGACTAGAATATGATGCAGAGGAAGTTGACTATCTAACTAAGAAGTTTCTTAATACTGCATACTGGAAAGATACTGGTAGTAATATGGAGATTGACCCACCAAAAGTTTTGACAGGTATGGACTATCATCCTAAAGGACACCACTTCAATTTGAAACGTGTATCACAGTATGCACCAGCCCCAACACTAACTGCAATGGGTAGTAATGATACAACTGCTGGTGCGTTTCACTGGGCCGAACCCAGAAAACTAACTATTGGTGAACTGAAAAGAATACAATCGTTACCAGACGATTTCAAACTTACTGGTAAGTGGAATCAGAAATCAGAACGTATCGGTAGAATGGTGCCTCCTCTGATGATGAAGGCTATCGCAGATTCAATTTATAATAAAGTACTAAAGGAGATATAATGGCTGACTTTACTTTTGCACATAGAGAGGAAGGTTTTGATGAACATATTGAACATTCTATTCGTGGTTACAGTAATTTACTTGATGATGTGGTTCAGTACTCACGTTACTTTGTAGAAGATGATACTAATGTTGTAGACATTGGTTGTTCTACAGGAAAGTTCACTCAAATGATGTTAGAGGCTAATCAAGATTTTTGTTGTGATGCACATTACATTGGTGTTGAGATTGCAGAGGGGTTTCATAATGACTTACTCAAAAGACAAGAAAACATTGACAAATTGCACCCTTGGGCCTCAACTGAATTCTTATTTGAAGATGTTCGTGACTACGAGTTTGAAAACTGTTCTTTGATTACATCTATCTTCACTTTACAATTCATGCCACCTAGACATAGACAAGAAGTAATAAGACGAATCTATGAAGGATTAAATACTGGCGGTGCATTTATATTTGGAGAGAAAACAGTATGTCAAGACCCTAGACTACAGAATATGATGACATTTAATTATTATGACTACAAGAGAAAGAACTTTGATACAGAAGATATCATGGATAAAGAAAAGACTTTACGTCATATGATGAAACCAAACACTTGGGATGAGATTGTAAACAATCTTATTGAGGCTGGGTTTTGGGGTGATAAGATACAGCCATTTTGGAGAAACCACACATTCGTAGGAGCGATTGCAATAAAATGAAACCTAACACAATAGTCACACTAGTAATGACAACAGGAGCCGAAATTATTGGACGGCTCGTAAAAGATGAATTTTCAACAATAGTAATTTACAAGCCTCGCCTAGTACAGGCGACTCAGCAGGGCGTGGGGCTTGTGAATGGAATAAGCATGACAGGTAAAGAAATCAATGAAGATTTTGAGTTTCCTAAAACATCAGTCGCATACATGGTAGAAACTATGAAAGAACTTGCAGATGGCTGGACTACACAAACTTCTGGTATTGCAGTTCCAACTCAAGGAATTATAAAGTAATGGTTATCGAAGAAGATTTCAAACTTGACTTTTCTAATGTATTGATTCGTCCAAAGCGTTCAACACTAAAATCTAGAAAAGAAGTGGATTTATTCAGAACTACAATCTTTAGAAACAGTAAAGAGGAATACATTGGTGTTCCTATTATGGCTGCGAATATGGATGGAGTTGGTACGTTTGAAATCGCAGATGCACTTGCAAAACATAATGTATTTACTTGTTTGGTAAAAACATATTCAGTGAATGAACTTGTCAGTTTCTTTGATTGTGAAGATGAGGATTTGAAATATGACAGAAGAGAAAATGTTGCAATGTCTATCGGTGTATCTGATGAAGATTTGCAAAAGTTTCGTAATGTTTATGAGTTGACTGATGGGGCTATTAAATACCTATGCGTAGATGTTGCAAATGGATATACTGAAATGTTCAGTAACTTTATTTATCAATTGCGTTTGAATCATTCAGAACTTGTTATCATAGCAGGTAATGTAGTTACTGGTGATATGACACAGGAGTTAATTCTAAATGGAGCAGATATTGTTAAGTGTGGGATTGGCCCTGGCAGTGTGTGTACTACTCGTATACAGACAGGAGTCGGATATCCACAACTCTCATCTGTTATTGAATGTGCTGATGCCGCTCATGGTCTTGGAGGCCATATTATTGCTGATGGTGGTTGTGTATCGTCTGGTGACGTAGCAAAAGCATTTGGTGGTGGAGCAGACTTTGTTATGCTTGGTGGTATGTTGTCTGGCCACGATGAAGGTGGTGGGGAATATATATTAGAGGATGATAATCCAGAACCTATAGGAGTTCGATTCTATGGGATGAGTTCGGAGATAGCAAATGAAAAACACTTTGGTGGACTTAAAGACTACCGAGCTTCTGAAGGAAAAGAAGTCGTTGTTCCCTACAGAGGAAGCATTCATAATACTATGCAAACTATTCTTGGAGGCATCAGATCGTCCTGTACTTATGTTGGAGCAAGACGAATAAAAGACTTGACAAAATGCACAACTTTTGTTAAAGTATATAATACTCATAACACAATCTTTGGAGATAAATGATGGATAAAGACTTTCTACTTGACTACACTCGTTTTGTAGATGAGGTGACTAGTGACGCATCTTCTGATGCACAGTCGTTCTCAGATGCACTTGACGTAATTGATGGGTTTGGTGTTTCGCCAGAACGCATTCTTACTGCCGCAATTGGTATCAGTGCCGAGGGGGGTGAGTTTGCAGAGATTGTTAAGAAGAGTATTTTCCAAGGTAAACCGATGGATGATGATGCACAGTATCATATGAAACGAGAACTTGGTGATATTATGTGGTACATTACACAGGCTTGTATTGCATTGGGTATATCTTTGGAAGATGTACTAAGTACTAATATACAGAAACTTGAGGCACGATATCCTGATGGGTTTGAGGCGTTTCGTTCTGAAAACAGAAAAGAAGGAGATATTTAAAATATGGATTTTCTAAAAGATATTGCAAAGACAGCAGGCAACGAATATGCTGCTTTGGTGAGTGAAGGTGTAGAGGCTGGTGATGTTGATAACTTTATCGACACTGGTTCTTATATTTTCAATGCGTTGTTGAGTGGGTCAATCTATGGTGGATTGCCTGCGAACAAAATTACAGCAGTGGCGGGCGAGTCGGCCACTGGCAAAACATTCTTTGTGATGGGTATGGTTAAGTCATTCCTTGATGCAAACCCAGATGCTGGTGTGTTGTATTTTGAGTCTGAATCTGCAATCACAAAACAGATGGTAGTTGATAGAGGTATTGACCCAGAACGTATGGTTATCTTACCTGTAACAACTGTACAAGAATTTCGTACACAAGCAATTAAGATTTTAGATAAATACATGGAGACACCAGAAGATAAACGTGTGCCTATGATGTTGTGTCTTGATTCACTTGGTATGTTGTCTACTACAAAAGAAGTAGATGATACAAGTGAGGGTAAAGAGACACGAGATATGACACGGGCTCAAGTTCTAAAGGCTGCGTTTCGTGTATTGACACTAAAACTTGGTAAGGCAAAAGTTCCTATGGTTGTTACAAACCATACCTATGACGTTGTGGGTTCTATGTTCCCAACAAAAGAAATGGGTGGTGGTTCTGGATTGAAGTATGCGGCCTCATCTATTGTCTATCTTTCAAAGAAGAAAGAAAAGGACGGTACAGAAGTTGTTGGTAACATCATCCATTGTAAGAATGCTAAGTCACGTTTGACTATCGAAAACAAGATGGTGGACGTAAGACTTATGTATGAACGTGGACTTGATAGATACTATGGACTACTTGAACTTGCACTGAAGTATGATATCTTCAAATCTGTTTCTACTCGTATTGAGTTGCCTGATGGTACAAAGACATTTGGTAAGACTATCAACAATCAACCAGAAAAGTTCTTTACCCCAGAGATTATGGAACAGTTGGATGCAGTTGCTAGTAAAGAATTCAAGTATGGACAACGTGTAGAGGAAATTGAAGTTGAAGAAGAAACTGAACAAGATTGATATATCAAGAGCATATGTGTATTGTAACGATCAGTCTAAGGAGTGGACAGCCCTTAGACTTACTGCACTTACAGATTATGAAGATGTAATTTTTAAGTATGGAAAGATTTCAATAGACGAAAATGAAAAAGATGATAATGCTTCTTTACAATTCGACTATGATGTGTTAGTATCACCTAACGTACCAAAAGAAGAATTAGAGAAAGATATAGAATTTAAGAATGTCATGGGTGATATTCTTATTCATATCTTAGAAGAACAATTACAAAAGGACTCAATGAAGTATGTCAATACAGACGATTGAAAGAACTACACTAAGTAACTTAGTATACAATGAACCATATGCGAGAAAGGTGCTACCTTTCATCAAACCAGAGTATTTTTCAGATCGTCACGAAAGAGTTGTATTTGAAGAAATCAATAAGTTCATGGATAGGTATGGTAATCAACCTACGAAAGAAGCCCTATCTATTGAACTTGATAATAGAAAAGATTTGAATGAAGATGAGTTCAAGTCAGTTCTAACAGTTGTAGAAACACTATCTGATGCACAGATAGATATGCAATGGCTAGTAGATACAACAGAAAAGTTTTGTAAGGATAAAGCAGTCTACAATGCTATCCTAAACGGTATTCAGATTATTGAAGGGAAGGATAAAGAACATACTTCAGAGGCAATACCATCTATCTTATCTGAGGCACTTGCAGTTGCATTTGACCAGAATGTAGGACACGACTATGTAGAACAAGGTGAAGAACGATTTGAGTTCTATCACAAAGTAGAAGAAAAAGTAGAGTTCGACTTGGATTACTTTAACAGGATTACCAAGGGTGGACTCCCACAGAAAACTTTGAACATTGCCCTTGCTGGTACTGGTGTTGGTAAATCGTTATTCATGTGTCACATGGCTGCGTCAACCCTCATGCAAGGAAAGAATGTTCTTTATATAACTTTGGAGATGGCAGAAGAAAGGATTGCAGAACGTATTGATGCAAACCTGATGAATATCACAATGGATGACTTACATGAGTTACCCAAAAAGATGTTTACTGACCGTCTATCCAAAATACAAACAAAGACCAACGGAAAGTTAATTATCAAAGAATATCCTACTGCATCTGCACATACAGGACATTTCAGAAGTTTACTAAAAGAACTGGCACTGAAGAAATCATTTAGACCTGATATTATTTTTATCGACTACTTGAACATCTGTGCCTCTTCACGATTCAAGGGGAATGCAAATGTCGGATCATATTTCTATATCAAGGCGATTGCCGAAGAACTTAGAGGGCTTGCAGTTGAGAATAATGTACCAATTATGTCGGCGACACAAACTACTAGAGGTGGATATGCGAACAGCGACATTGGATTGGAAGATACGTCAGAATCTTTTGGTTTGCCTGCTACGGCTGACCTCATGTTTGCGCTTATATCAACAGAAGATTTGGAAAGTCTAAATCAGTTGATGGTAAAACAATTGAAGAATAGATACAATGATCCAGGCACTAATAAAAGGTTTGTGGTTGGTATCGACAGAGCTAGAATGAAACTATATGATTGCGAACAGGAAGCACAAGATGACATTATTGACAGTGGACAAGATGAAGGAGCAGCATTTGATAAAACAACTTTCGGAGTGGGTCTTGGAAAGAGCAAGACTTATGAGAAATTTACGGACATCAAAGTATAAGAAGCCAAAGTACTTTGTACACAAGAACGGTATATGGTGGGAAGTTGTTGAATTTCCTACTAACGATATTGTGCGTTCTTTTTCTAGAAAGATTGACGCTGAAATGTTTTCAGAACAACTTACTAAGAATCCACCTTTTGGTGAACGTGGAATACCGAAATTTTTGAAGGGAAATCCTTTACAGGTTGACATTTCTGAATAATCTGTTATTATAAATAGTATTGAAATTATTTGTATGAATGGAAACGGTGTAAAATGTCAAT
>Ga0181397_1000132_pt1 | contig 27697 bp, 49 predicted proteins | sample 20SPOviralmetaG_FD_130126 | JGI IMG/M metagenome (GOLD analysis project Ga0181397, IMG submission 130126) | Marine viral communities from the oligotrophic San Pedro Time Series (SPOT) site, San Pedro Channel, CA, USA - 20 SPOT_SRF_2011-02-23 | ecosystem: Environmental > Aquatic > Marine > Strait...
AAACCCCACCCTTGAGATGATAATATGAAATGGACAAAAAGAAGATTAGAAAAATATTTAGAAAACACAGAAAATAGTAAAATAGTAATATGTTACACCCACCAAAATGCGGATAGGATAAAATATCCCGAAAGTGAAGGTTACAAAATTATAAATTATGTTTATAGTGGCCCTATGGGGGGGACAAAAACCCAACTACTCACTAGTGCTGTATTTGAAGCACTACACGAATATGAACAAAGTAGATTACTTTCTAGGATTGGTATATGGTTAAATTATTTTGATGTTACCTATAAAAACCGCCTTGATAAATTTAGGAGAGAGACTAGTGATTTGGTTTCTTAAGATGTTGATAGAAGTACCCAGCGCAGTATTAAGTTATAGAAGAGACTACTATAATTCTAAAAAGATTACCAAAGTAGTTAAAAAAACAGGAATAGTGGAGGGTTTTTATCTCCATGATGAAATTTTTGGAGCCACTATGGAAGAATGGGTAGTACTATGTGAATATCTTCATAATAACGGTAAAGATATACCACAGAGTTTAGTTGACTTTGCTATTAGCAGAGGTTGGGTCAGTACTATAAAGAAAGAGGAAACCACCTCTCAAAATAAATCTTGGGAAGAGTGGGAAAATGAATAAAATAAATACCCTACTAGAATGTAGGATATGTGATGAAAGGGTTTTGGTTAAATCAAACCTAGGCTATTATCGTATCTGTAAGTGTGGAAACATACAGGTAGATACGGTGGCTAAAGACATTGTTATATTGTCATATAATGATGTTAGAGTTAACAACGGGAACCGATGGGTTCCTCTCTTGATGGAGGAAGAATAATGAAAAGAAAAAATACAAACACAGAAGAATTAATATTGATTGAACCATACAATTCTTGTGAACGGCAAATATGTGCTTGTTCACCGGATGATATACCGATTAGAAGATATAAACACACAAATGGTAGGGCTTGTGGTAATTTCCGCAGGGCTGATTTTGGTTGTTGGAGAATCTTTGTTGGTAAATTACCAGAAAGAATTTGCGATGATGATTGTTTTTGTTCATGTCATGGTGAGGAAGAATGAGTTTATGGATTAGATTTTTTGACTGGATTTTTGGGTATAAAAAACAGTAATTGATACATACGCTAGGGTGGCTGAGTCGGGTTAAAAGCGCAGGGCTTAAATTCCTGTCCCAATGGGTTCGCAGGTTCAAATCCTGCCCCTAGCACTATGTATTTACGGAAGTGATAATATGAGAAATAGAAAAACAAAATTTGAAGAAAGACCTACTAATATTAGTGTAGGAAATAATAACCATTGGAGTAGAGTAAAGAAAATCAAGGAGTATTTGTCCTCATGTGAGGACAATGAATCTGATTTTAAATCTATATGGTTGTGGATGAATGAAAATACTAGACAAGGAGTACTAAGTAATTCTCTTGGTAACATACTAGGCAAAACTAAATGTTTTGTTAAAGTTGATAGTGTTAGTATGGTAAACCCAACAACAGGAATTTGGGGTAGAGCAACAATTTGGAGGCTAGTAGAATGATTTATAAACAAGCGATTTACTCGTTACAATTAACCCTCGGAGGGAAAAACAATGAATGAAAAGGAGATTTTAAGCGACATAACAGTACACATGAAATATGCAAAGTATAAAACGGACGAATTGAGAAGAGAAACATGGGACGAATTGTGTGAGAGAAACATGCAAATGCACCTCAAAAAGTTTCCTCAATGGGAAGAAGAAATCAAAACTGCCTACGAATTGGTAGTTGCTAAGAAAATTCTTCCATCCATGAGGTCAATGCAATTCGCAGGGAAGTCCATTGAAACGAGTCCTAATAGAATTTACAACTGTGCTTATCTACCAATTGAACATATTGATTCCTTCAGCGAAACAATGTTTCTTTTGCTAGGTGGAACGGGTGTAGGCTATTCAGTACAAAGACACCATGTAGCAAACCTGCCCGAAGTACAACACCCTAACCCTAACCGAACCCGTAGATATTTAATCAGCGACTCAATAGAAGGATGGGCTGACGCAGTTAAGGTTCTAATGAAGAGTTATTTCGGTGTGACAAAAAGCACACCAATTTTTGACTACTCTGATATTAGAAAAAAAGGTACACCTTTGATAACATCAGGTGGTAAGGCTCCCGGCCCTGCTCCTCTAAGAGAATGTTTAGTAAAGGTTGAAAATATCTTAAAGGAACAAGAGACTAATACCCAACTAAAACCCATCCAAGTACACGATATTATGTGTATTATTGCTGACGCTGTTTTAGCGGGTGGTATTCGTAGGGCGGCTTTGATTTCTCTTTTTAGTGCAGATGACCATGAAATGATTTCTTGTAAATCTGGTAATTGGTGGGAAACTCACCCGGAAAGAGGGCGAGCAAATAACTCAGCAGTATTAATTAGAAGTAGAGCAAGTGCTTCATTCTTTAAGGGTCTATGGGAACGCATTAAAGAAAGTGGTAGTGGTGAACCGGGAATTTATTTCTCAAACGATAAAGATTGGGGAACCAACCCTTGTTGTGAAATAGCACTAAGACCTTATCAGTTTTGTAACTTGGTAGAGATAAACGCTAGTAACCTACAAGATACTGAAGATTTATTTCATAGAGTAGGTTGTGCTACTTTTATTGCTACACTTCAAGCAACCTATACCGATTTCCACTACTTGAGAGAAGTATGGAAAAGAAATACTGAAAGGGATGCGTTGTTAGGTGTTTCTATGACGGGTATCGCAAGCAACCCTTTAGATTCTAATGGTGATAAAATACTATCAGATATAAACCTAAATAGTGCATCGGAAATCGTTAGAAAAATCAATAGATATTGGGCCAATAATTTAGGTATTAATCCTGCGGCTAGACTAACTTGTGTTAAACCTGCTGGGACTACTAGTTTGGTATTAGGAACTTCATCAGGTATTCACGCTTGGCACGAAAAATTTTATATTCGTCGTCTTAGGGTGGGTAAAAACGAAGCAATTTATCCGTATTTAATTAAAACGATGCCTAACTTAATGGAAGATGACTACTTTAGACCACACGATACTGCTATTCTTTCTGTGCCTCAAAAAGCACCTGAAAATGCAATCATTCGTGGTGAATCAGCATTGGCTATGTTAAATCGTATCTCAATGATTAGTAGAAATTGGGTTAAATCTGGTCACATTGATGGTATCAATACCCATAATGTATCTGCAACAGTTTCGTTGAAGGAAAACGAATGGGAAGAAGTAGGTAATTGGTTGTGGGATAATAGAGAAGCCTACAACGGTTTGTCTGTTTTACCTTATGATGGGGGAACCTACAAGCAAGCACCCTTTGAAACTATTACTGAGGAAGAATACAATGAATTAGTATTGAGTCTATCCAATATTAATTTATCAGAGGTCTATGAAACAGAAGACAATACTGACTTAAAGGGTGAATTAGCCTGTGCCGGTGGAGCATGTGAAATATGAGTAGAAGAAAGGGTAGAAGACAAACTATGTTTTGGGTTATAGACCAAATTATGAGCGACGGTGAAGAAAGAACTGCCGCAAATATTAGAGATTTATACGAGGTGTTCCCAACAGATAGAGGGAACTACCGAAAGCATACTCCCCTTGTGGGAGAAATAAGAGGGAAACTTCAAACCAATAAACAATACGAAAGAAGGAAAGAAGGAAAGGAAACATTATGGAAGAAAAAGGAAATATCCTATACAGATTGACGGTCTTCAAGGCCAACGGTTCTGTGTGGACTAAGAATTACGATAACGAAGAAAAGTTATTTGAGGTACTGCCCTTTGTATTTGAGCAGTTCCCCCATGTAACAATAAGTAGACAAACATTGAGGGAAAGCCCTCTAGAATATATGAAAAAATTAGGTGACAGAAATGAAAGAAAAGACAATTGAATATAAAATAGTAAGAGATGATGATATGCCTCCCCTAGTAATTACACAATCGGGGACTACGGGTATAACTATTATCCTTAATGAAAGTGAAAGACTTTGGTTAGCCCTGCATAGGAATACTATACCTGCTATTGCTCAACAACTTCAAGAAAAGTTAACTAGTTTTTGTGACGGGGTGCTAAGTGAGCAATTGTACTATAAGAAAATGGGTGAAGAAGATGAGGAGTAGAGTAGTTAGTTTCTCATCAGGTGACAATAGAAATAACCTTATATCTAGAATGAGTATAAACACTTCAATTGATTCATATATTTCTTTGCGTCAAACGATGGGGGAACAGAATTGTTCTAGATTCTTAAGAGATTGTTTTAAGGAAAGAGCAGACCGATGGAGTACCGCTACAACCGTAAAAAATGCTATTATTACATTTCATCAAATTGATAATACCTCTGAAGATAGACCCAAGTTTACCATAATTAAAAGCAATAGGACTTATTATATCAATGGAGAAAGGATATCAATGAAAAATTTAGTAGGGTTATTTATGAATTTGGTAACAAGATGGAAAACCTTTTCTAACAGTGATGATGTAGACGAGGCCATATTGAATTACTTAGAAACACCCCCCGAAATTAACCACGCAATAATTAATAAAATTAATTACAGATTTATTAAAGAAGATGGTGTGGGTGAAAATACATTGTTGAATGTTCAACTAACAGGTAAAGACACGGTAGCAATTGAACTCTATACTGATATGTGGGTTGATTTTACCTTCAAGGAAATAGTTATGTTCATTAGGGCTTGTAAAACTGGTAGTAATAAATATGGGGCTATATCTTATCAAGAATTATATCATATGCAGATTGGTGAATTACTAACAACCTCTGAGGAAAAACTAGTAGAGGCGTTCTTGATTCAAAACAAGGCTAGTAATTTAGTCACCCGAAGAAGTATGGAATTGATTGATAAACTATCAAAACAGTTTAAAAATATCAAGAAATTGCAAATATTTCATAGAAGGCCTGAATTTAGGGATGAAATCCAATATAAAGGTCTATATGTTATTGGTAGGGGTAGATGGTCTGTTACTCATTCGTATGAAGATGACCAACATGTATTAGGTAGACAAAATGTAAGTACTCGTTTTATGCATCACATAGTACCCCCACTATATATGGAGGATGATGTAATAGAAAATATGTTAGAGGAAAACCACCTACTCGTTGAGAATCCTGAAGACAAGAATCAATACTTTAATATTACTGTTGGTATGGAAGTACTAACCGATGGTAAAAACCTGTACTATCAAGGTAGTGGTATATGTATTGACCAAACCGATAACGAAGTTAGTTTAGGAGACCAAATTGCTTCTAGGGCTATGTTGTTATTATTTGATTATAAAAACATTAAGTCAGTTTCTACACTGAGAGGTATGGAACCTAATCTAGGGTTTAGTAATTTTGAAGAAAAACTTGAGGATGATGAAGATGAAATGCTTAATTTGCGGTACACAGTGTTTACCAGACAACACCTTGAAAATCTTATCTCACAAGCAGTGCGATAGATGCGGTTCTATTATGGTATCTAGGGTTTATTCTATTAATAATAATAGAGAACCCATTGATATGTCACTAATAGACTTAGTAATGTTGTGTAGGGAATTTGATGTTGAGGAAATAGATAAGGTTAAGAAAATATATCGCAGTTCGTATATCAATTTATTTAAAACCCACTACAAACCTGCTCGCCTATCAGTGGTATCATTGCATATTTATATGCTTACCACTAATAGAGTTTCAAGATTGAACGAGTATTGTAAGTTTATGGGTTGTCGTAGGTCATCTATTAAGAAAATCCTTAATAAATTAGAGACCGTGTATAAGGTCAATGACATTTACACCGTTGAGGAATGTAAAGACTTACTAAGAAATATAGAGTTAAAAATAGAGTATGAAAAGGTAGAGAGTTTGATAGAACTTTTGTCAGTAAAAATTGAAATAAATACTAGTGTATTGGCCGCTTGTATTTATAACGCTGGTAATCTATCACTGAGAAAAATCGCACAGGTTTTTCACATCAGTAGACAAACTGTGCTAAATTATAATAAAAGAATAGAGGAGATAATATGAATAAGAATTTAAATAAAAAGAAAGAAACAAGTATGAGAAAAATATTAATAATCGGGGCAGGTGGTATTGGTTCACATCTTATACCAGCACTAGCGAGAACTAATATGTACGATATAACTGTCTTTGACCCAGATATCGTGGAGACAAAGAATCTAACTTATCAAAACTTTGACGAGGCTCAAGTTGGTGAAACAAAGGTAGCGGCTATGAATCAATCTTGGAACATTAATGCACAGCCCTACAAGGTACTTACAAAGAAACAAATAAAGGGGTATGAATTAGTGGTGTGTTGTGCTGATAATTTAACCATTAGACAAACCCTATACAAAACAGAAAATAAATGGCTTGACCTTAGAGCGCAGGGTAGAAATGGGCTATTGGTATCCTATGAAGAAAACAAAAAGATTCTAGCCATGTTAAATGTTGGCCCCGATGGTTCATTCTCTTGTCAAGGTGATAAGTGGGATGGAACAGCAGGAGATATCCATTTTACACATATTGCTATTGCAGGAATGGGCGCACAATGGATTCAGCGTTGGTTTGCCGGTGAAGATGTAAAGAAAAACATTCAGTTGAGTATTTAAGGTGATAATATGAGTATAGAATTAATATTATTCGGTTTTACTGCAATTATTTTAGATATATTTATTATATCTATAACAACTAAGTATCTATATAATTTTTGGAAGAGAGTAAAGGGGTTGGGTGAAGAAGAATGAGTGAGGAAATGGTTGGCGTTTGTGGTCATTGTGTTTCTATGCAAGGATACCACCCATCAAATATGCTTTTTATGGCTGATAGACCTTATATAGATTGGTCGGAAGAACCCGATGTTTATGAAGGTGACATTTGGTATTGTCAAGGTTGTGGAAGCGGTACAAAATGGGTAGTTACAATGACTAAAGCAAAGGAGATGATAGAATGATTGACACAGACAAATACGAACCAACAAGCAATTGCGGCCATGAAGAATGTAATGATGGTTACGATTGCGAGGATAGAAAATGCACAGACGCTTATGTGGATTACTACAAAGGTGAAATGGTCTTTTACCTCATATGTAAAAATGGGTTTGAATGGAAAGAAATATGGACATACAAAGGGAGCGAGTGGCTTGATTGACACAGACAAATACGAAGGGGTGATTGAATGAATAGATGTAGGGATTGTATGAAAGTAAAAACCCTACACCCTATGAAATTGTTATGTTATATATGTTATCAAACAATTAATAAAAGGAAAAGATAAAGGAGGAATAAAAAATGAAAGATTATAAAAATGTTGAAAATGAAGAAGAAGAAAACCAAAAATATATGGTTGATAAAAAGGGAATGGACTACGAAACTTTTTACTACGGTAATGAAGTAAAGGAACCCGAAGGTAATTTAAATGAACGATGGACTAATATACCTGTTGAAGTTTGGTCTAAACCGATACATGAAGTATGGAGACATATGTTATTTAGTGGTATAGCGGCAACTGATAGTCCCTCGTTCCTAGATAAGATATGGGAAGCGTCAGTAGAAACTTTAGAAGGACTAGAGGTTTCAGTTATAGTTGATGCTAATAATAAACTTTTTATGAATAGCGGCTCGCCGGGATTAGTAGACTATGGTGGTGTAATGGTAAAGGGTATGAAACTGCCTATAAAGAGTTGGATTCATACTCATCCATTCGGTGTAGCCTTTTGGTCTGGAACTGATAGAAGAACTCTTAGAACATGGCGACCTATTTTAAAGGAAGCAATTGTGCTAGGTAAGAATGAGAGATTAATATGGAAAAAACTACACGACACGGAAACGATGACAAAGATAGTGCAGACGGAAAGGTTCCCTCTAAACTGAGAAGGGTAGTTAGACTACCTGTATTCCAAATAAACGCCGTGTGTCCTATCTGTGAGGGTAGGAAATGCAAAGTATGTGGTGATACAGGTACATACCAAATGAAAGAACAATGGGTTGATGTGCAAGAGCATTTAGTCGTTCAATACTTACATGATAATTTAAACCATGTGAGTATGTTATATCAACACATTTATGGAAATATGATAGATGTAAAGAATTTAGGAACATTAAAGAAGGATTGGGCGGCTATGGAATTATCCATAGGCACTGGTCTAATATGGATTGTGTGGAACACAACAGGAATACCTGCGGGTATAAAAATAATTTATAACAAAGGAGAGTTAAACAAATGGTTAGCGTAAGAGAAATTAAAAGAATAGTAAAAGAAGAAACGAAAAGAGGGATAAAAGCAGATGCATTAGAGGAATTTAGTTATAGAAGTGCTGTACTTCTAAAGCATTTAGTTAAACTAACTTCTCTTAAATCTGGACAAAGAGGTGGTGCAAACACTAGAATTTCTAGACAAGATGTGCAGTTAGCATTCCTACAAATAATGGACGAGGTGAAGGAAGAATGAAAGGTATATATGATGAATTAGGACTAATTGTTGAAGAACTATCTAAGTCTAATAAGAAGTTAGGTATGAGAGTTGAAAGAGTCCAATACACCATAGCAGGATATATTATGGCTATGGACATGGTTAATGGGGGTTGTGATTGTGACGAGAATTAGAACAGTTAGTCATGGTGAATATGAAATACTAAACACATTGATGGATTCCGAATTAATTGCTTCAGCACTAGAAACGCTGAAGTATAACATGGTTCCTGAAAATGATGAAGTAGCAGAAAAGCGATGGAATACTTCAGTTGCTAGTATCGCACAATACATGGATAATATGTCTAGTAGAAGGAAACACCGCATACCTAAGAATCATCCAGATTACAGGGAGAAATAATTATGACTATTTATGATAGTGATAAACCTCCCTCTGATATAAATGAGGCCGAAGATAGAATTAGGGAAGCAATTATCTGGGAATTTTTAGATGAAGATTGTGGTCTTTTTATGGAGTCACCCAATTCCACATATAATAATTGGAATGAAGCGGCTCAGAAAAGATATAGAAAAGCGGCCAAAAAAATTAAAGCAAAACTTATGTTTAAAAAACCTGCTGATAACAATTATACTTTAAAACCTAAAGTTAAACAAATCAGCAAAAGTGTTAATAGGAAACCTACTCTTAGGGATTACATGAGGGAGTATGTGGGAAACTGAAGATATGGACTCTCCCCTTCAAGAAGGGAATGTTTTAGATATAATAGATGAATCAAGTGTTAGACTATACAATGAGATAGTAAGGGTACACTGTTTTGTATGTGGTGAAACCTTTTTAGGGCCAAAGGATAAAGCAGGAATGTTTATATTTGGTCATAAGAAATTTCACCTATGGGAAATAGACTTAGATGATTTGGGTGGTGTATGATGTATTCAACTGAACAGTTAGCGGGAATTTTATTGACAACCGCTTCATGTAAATTTAACATTGTAAATGTTAGAAGCACAAGAGGTTGGGAGCCAAGATTTTTCATATACATTAGACCGCCCGAAAAAATGCTTAACGCTATAATAAATACCCTAGATACTGAGGAGATTGCTTACAGTCTAATCAGAGAAAGAGGTAGAAGAATTGACACTATACTAATTAGAAGAAGACATAGTATATTTAGGGTATGTGAGATATTCCCTTCCTTTGTACCGTCCAAAAACAAAGGTTGGAAAAAATTCAAAGAATTAATGGACATGATAAAAAATAAAGAACATTTAGAAGAGGATAGTAAATATTATTTTAAGGTGAAGATAGATGAAGATGAAGAAGAGACCAAAAATATTCATAGGGAAATGGGGAACAGGGAAAACCACGAAGACTACGATTGAAATAGCAGGAAGAGATTATGTTAGTTACTACGCTAGCGATATTAAGATTGATGACCCGTATTCCATACAAGATAACCTCATGGTTGTCATTGAGGAAGTCAATATCAAACCCCAAAAAGAAATAATAATGGATTTGATACACGCTGGAGTGGACTTGGTTCTAACCTCACACAACAAAAAAGATGTTCCTAAAGAAATCATAAATGCTTGTGAAGTTAAGATGTGTGGTTCAAAAAACCACTACCAAAACCTGTACCTATTAACTTGTAAGAATATGGAAAAATATGTGTCATTTAATGACTCAATATGGAATATAATGTCCGTATATGTGAAGAGTAAGAACAGAAATAAGTTTTACAAAGATTTAGTAAAACTGTCACCGCCCCCAATGCAATTAATATCTTGGGCGATAGCAACCTTCCCAGAAAACCCCCGCCTACAAGTAGTTTCGTCAATGATGAATAGACTTAGTAAAGACTATTTCTATGCAATTTTTGCCTACTCTTGGGACGGTGGTTACAGGAAAATTATACCGCCCCATAGAAAGGCCAACAACCCTTATCCAGCAATTGCTGTTAAATTGGGTTTCAAGGCTGACGAAACCTATATCTTGAAAAGACTAATAAAGGAACAAGCCTACGCTGAGTTTGTGTCTAAGAAATTGACTGAGGCTGAATGTCGGTTAATAGGGGTTAAGAAAAAGAAACGCTCTACCCCTAAAATAAGACCTAGAAAGAAGTTGGAGGATTTTATATGAGTGTTAAAAAATCAAACGGTACACCTTTCTCGGTATGGTTAGGTCAATTAATAATTAAGGTGAACAACATTCCCTTTAAGGAATGGACTCAAGGTTATGAGGATAACTTAACCATTGATGAAACGGTGAAAAGATATGAAGAAAGATATGGAAAAACTGATTGAGATTGCCGAAATGGTACTAAGTCAATCGGTTTTGATGAAAGAAGAACTACACATTACTAATAAAATAGCGATTGGTGTTTCAGTAGTAAATATACTTACGCTAATAGTTATATTTTGGTTGGGGGTATTCAATTGAAATATTGTGGAAAATGTTACTTTGACCCTTTAGAAAGTATATCTAAATGGGGTTATTGTAAAGTATGTGAATACAAAAGAAAAAATAAGGAGGAAGAAGAATGAAGACTATAAATGAAAATATAATCATAAAAAAACAGAAAGTTAAATCAAATAGTGGTATTGTAACAGGACACCCTAAAAATGTAGGTGTAGTTGTTATAGGTAATGACACTATTAAAGAAGGAAAATCTATCGTGTATAGAAACAGTTTTGCTTTCACCCATGCTGGTGAAAACTACGAATCTGTTTCATTGAATGATGTGATAGTTATTTTGGAGGAATGAAAATGATATATAATGAAAACGAAACAAATAGAGTATTAATGAGTGGTATTAAAGCGGTAGCAGATGTAGTAGGTGTAACATTAGGCCCTGCTCGTAATTCGGTTATTATTGATAGACCCGATGACCTACCGCCATTGGTTATAAATGATGGTGTTACTATTGCTAGGAATATTTCTCTATCAAAGGAAGAAATGATTGGTGCTAAACTTCTAATTGAGGTTTCCAAAAGAGCGCAACAAAAAGCAGGAGATGGTACTACCACTGCCGCAGTTTTGGCTAATGCTTTAATTGAACAGGGTAATAAATTACAATTCAACCCATCATTGATAAGAGAGAGTTTTGAGTTTTTAACTGAAATATTGTGTGATGAGATACAACTGAACTCAACAGAAGTTTCTTTGGAAAATATCTACACGATTGCTAAGATTAGTGCTAACAACGATGACTACATGGCCTATTTAATTAATGAGGCTATTCAGTCTATTGGTCTTGATGGTATCATTACAGTAGAACCTTCCCATACAGGTAAAGATTCAACTGAGTTAGTTAATGGTTTTGAAGCGTCTAGTGGGTATATACATAATGTTTTGGAGAGAGTTAATGGTAAGAGTAAAAGAATGGAGAACCCCTTGGTACTTATTAGTGACCAAGATGTAAAGGAGTTTGATGAAATACTACCTGCTCTAGAAATCGCTAAGGCTGAAAAGAAACCCCTACTGATAATTGTAAAATCTATTAGTCCCATAGCACTTAACTCGTTTGTAGTTAATAGTATGAATGGAACCATAGATGCCTCAATTGCTAAAGCAGAAGACATTTCAATATGGACGGGCTTAAAATTGGGTGACTTGGCTACATACCTAGATACACATTATTTCATCAGTGCTTTGAATGAAGATATTAAAAATGTAGAATTGTCCCTATTGGGTCAATGTGAATCAGTGTTGATTGATTCCTCTAAAACTATCTTTATAGGAGGCGGTGAGAATGAAGAAGGTATCCTTAAAAGAATTGAAATGATTAATGAAGATTCTTTGACTGCTGAAACAGAATTTCATAAAAAGAAACATATGAGTAGGATAGGTAAAATGAATGGTCGTGCCGCAATCATCAAAATTCATGGAGAATCCGAACAAGAGATTCAAAATAAAAAGGATAGATTAGACGATTCTTTAAATGCGGTTAGGTCTGCGATACAAACAGGTTACACATTGGGTTCAGGATTATCACTAATTTATTATAATCACAAATCAGTGTATAAGAATAATCAATATCTAGCAGATACCGTACCTATTGAAATTGTAGAGACATATAGAGATGCCTTGAGTTCCGTGTTTAATACGCTGTACTATAATCTAAAAAATGAACACCTTAAATATAATATCGTACTACAGAATACAATGGATAATTTATCCTATGATGGGATAGAAGATGAATGGTATGACAGAAACATAAAGGAAGCAGTAATTGACCCAACAGGGGTTGTTATTTCCTCGCTACGAAGTGCTGTATCGGTAGCAGGTTATGTTTTAACAGCGAAAAGAATGATAATGAGGGAAAGACATGAATTGGACAGAACAATTTAGACCAAAAAGAATAGAAGAAATGATAGGACAACATAAATTTGTAGAAGATGCTACTAAGTGGGTTGAAAAAAAACGAATGCCTAATTTGTTTTTACATGGAGTTCCGGGGACTGGAAAGACTTCGGCGGCTTTTGTATTAGCAATTAGTATTCTAGGTGATGATTTCAAGACTAATTTTCTTGAGATAAACGCTAGTCAAGATAGACGACTTGAAACCGTTAGGGAAACCATTACAAATTTTGTAACCACTAGAAGTATTTCAGGTAATCGTAAGAAGTTTATCTTGTTAGACGAAATAGAAGGTATGACTAGAGATGCACAAAGAGCATTGAAGCGTACTATGGAACGGGCAATAGATACTACATTTATTATCACTTGTAATGATAGTTATGCGGTAGATGATGCCCTGAAGTCTAGATGTGCTAACTATATTTTTACCCCACTACCTCACGAAATACAGGTAGAAAGATTGGTAGAAATGTTAGAAAAATCAGGTATTCCACCTGCACGAGAAACTATTGAAAAAATAGTTGAAAATTGTAGTGGAGATTTTCGTAGAGCAATCAACGAATTACAGGCTTGCATTTATTCGGATAGTGATGTTTCCGAATTGATAGGCAATACAACTCGCCATTACAAAAATAGTATTAGAAAACTATTGGATGGTGACCCCGAAGGTATGACCTACCTCAATACATTAATTAAAAATGGTCAAAGTGTGAAGGATATATGTAATAAACTCTTACAGAGTGTAATGGATATGGATATGGATAATACCCAAAGGTTTATGTGCATAGCAACAGTAGGAGAAATGGAGTGGAGGAGCAAAAGCGTGACACCTAAAGTGTTGATTGCTTGGTTCTCTTCACAACTTATAAACAAAAAAGGAAAGTGAAAAAATGATTGAAAGAATAGAAAAAGAATTGAACAGTCTTGCTAAGAGACTTAGCATAGAAGAAGAAGAAATGAACGACAAGTACCGAGAACTTGCTACTAATAGTAACTTGGATTTGGAAGATGAACGACAACAATTGATGGCTATGTCTATTACCCGTCAATATGTTAGAAGCCGTCTTTCCTCCAACAGGTCTAGTGGAAATAGTAATTTTGGGTCAATGGTTTCAGGTTTCTTTGTAGGGTTAGAACCTGTACGAGATATCATGGAATACAAGAGAAAGAATGTTCTTTCTCGCTACAACCAAGATTCGTCACAAACATTAATTGATGAAATGGTTGCTGAAATTGAATTGGAAGATGGTGAATACAAGAAGACACAAGTTAAGAACGGTGAATGGGAAACTAAAACAGTACCTTCCCTACCGGATTCTGCTATCCTTATAACAGAAAATACTTGGATTGTACCTATTGACCCAGTAAAAAACTGGCAATCCGGCGATATTAACAAGGGATATGGTCGTCCTCTACCAAAAGAACAACATCAATTAAGGGCGCATTTTATTGGTCAAGAAGAAGGTGGGGAAACTCAACTTTGGACTGTTCAACTAAAGAATGAAATGGCTAAGAATTTTAAGGTTGATACATTTAGAATGGCTACATTTTATGGTCTTGCTAATGGGGAACGAAATGCTATTTATGGTATTCGTAATAAGACTATTGAAACTCTAAATTACATTGATGTATTGGATGAAGACGACCCTCGTTGGTTTGAAACATCTACTTATGATTATGAGGAAGCACTTGTAAATAATATGGGTGAGTATGTTTCTGACCTTTACGACTTAGAATCTTATCATCAAGAAATTCAAGGGCAACCCGGATTAAAGATTTCTATTACAGATGGTATCGTTACCTCAATGAATCTAAAGGTTAATGAAAAAACAGGTAACAGAGTTATTTGGATTGAACCTCTAGATGCAAACTATGGATTTGATGACGATGATATGCCCGAATCAACCCCTGTGTGGATTCCTGCTCATGTAAATATCAATTTCGGAGTAGGTTCGGATATCGTAGTTATTGGTAGGACGAGTCAATCTCAAAAGAAAGATGATTCGGGATTCCCCATTGAAGGTGAGTTTAACCCCATATCCATTAATATGTACGGACTAAAGGTTCGTCTTGGTACGGGGCTTGAAGAAGTAGAAGAATCAACAGAAGGAGATTCACTGAGTTATTGGTGAGTCCTCCTTCTTTGTACTACTATGTTACTTGAATAGATATACATGAGTAACATAGATAGGCCGTGTATATATGGCGGTTGAATGATATACGAATAGGTGCAAAGCCTATACTCTAGGAGGGTAAAAAATGATTATTAGAATGAATGAAATATTACTTGATATGGATGAAGTGGAGAGTATTGAGTGGAGAGAACAAAACGATGGAGCCTTTAGTGTTAGGTTTCATATGAGAAATAGTGGAAAAATGTTTACTAGAATTGTTCACGAAAATCAATTAAAACAATTAAAAGCACAATTTAAAGGAGATGAAGAAGAATGAGTTTAAAAGGAAAAGGAAAAGCAAGCAGTATATTAACTAAGGTTAACGAAGAGGAAAAGCAAGGAGCATTTGCTAGGGCAAAGGCTAGAGCATTTAATCAAAGAAGAAACTTGTTAGCGCAAGAATCTGCACATATGATTTGTGGAATTTCGGGTGACCCCGGAACTGGAAAGACAGGACTAGCATTAGATTGTAGAACTGAGGAAGAGAGAAAAACTAATTGGGTTTTTGTTCTTGATTTTGATGAAGGAGCAGAACCTACATGGAGACAACATTGGTCTTCCGATGATAAGGTTTTTATCTATAACCCACATGTCTACAAAGAAGATATGACTATTGATTATTTGGCTACTGCTGATATGGCTCGTTTCTTTATCGGTATGGTTAAGGAAGCAATTGATACACAAAAGATTTCTTTTGATGAAGAAGAAATTGAAGTTAAAGCAGTAAAGGCTATTGTCTTTGATGGTTTAGATAGTTGGCTTGATACTACAAATATGATTGCTCGTCTAAACCACATCAAGGGTAATGACCCAAGACAAGCAGATAAGGTAAAGATGGTTCCTACACAATGGTTTGCTAGAACCCAAGAATACCAAAGATTGTTTAAGGCCGCTTGTCAATTAGAATGTCACAAGTTTTTCATCACACACATGAAAGAAGTACATGACGGATTTGAAGTAGTGGGACAAAAACCTGATTGGGAAAAGTCCACTACTGCTAAACTGTATCAACACATAGTTACATACAGGGAAGAAAGAAATGGTAAGACAAGTCTTTATGCAAAGGTGACAAAATCTAAAACAAATGCTGGGAATGAAGGTCAGTCATTTTTACTATTTGAAAATGTTAAGGGTAATGTAACTTGGAACGGGCTTGAATCAGTTAAGGATAATACACTTTGATGTATTAAAAAAGTGTATGGTGTGGTATTATGAAAAGAAATTATGAACAAAAAAAGGTGGTGTAACACATGAAATTTACAATGAATGGAAAAAGATTGAAAGAAAAGATAAACATATGTTTGCTAAAGGGCAAGTACAATCAAGGTATGATAAGTACAAAATCCCAATTAGGAAATGAAATAAAGATTACAACAGACGAAGTGGGTATTTGCATTGAAAACGCTGATTCTTCTACTTATATTAAGGTCACTGAAATTGTTTCCAACGAAGCAATACAAGAAGGTGGAAGTGTTTTTGTTAATGCTGAAACTATGTGTAAGTATTTATTAGACGAAAGAACTACTTTTACCTTGAAGGAAGGAGTTTTACTAATGTCTTATGGTACAAGTGTAGTTCAAATCCCTTGTATAGAAAGACATGGTTTTTCACATGTTATAGGGAGATTCCAAGATATGAAGGCTTCCTCAACAGACTTACAAGTTACAGAAAAACTACTACTACAAACAAAAGCAGTAGTAAATAAACAAGATATGATTAATGCTATGAATATGGCTGAAAAAGTAGGTAATAGTATTTATACAATTAGAGTAAAAGCAGGTGGGGATATGATTATCAGTTCCGATAGAGATTCACAGATGTTCTCTTCTAGACTGAACCCAATAGAGGTAGTGAACAGAGATGCTATCGCTTGTATATCATTACCTCTCGGTAAAGCCTTAGAACAATCAACAGATGATGAAGTGATAGTGTACTATGATGATGATATGCCTTTTGTTTTTAAAACAAACGACATTACTATTATGCGTGCGCCTAGATTGGAGGTCTAAAAATGCAAAGAGATATTTTAATTAGTTATTTAGAAATATTAAGAAATCAACTACATTCTCATATGATGGCTAACCTCAATGAAAGAAACACTACTCTAGAACAATTTCTTAAAATGTACGGAGAGAGTAATAGTGGAGTTATTTTGTATTTGATTGGTCAAGTTAGGCTTCTAGATACGATTCTAAACAACATTAATGAGGAGGAAGAGTAATGAGTATAGCCGCAACAACAAATGATGACCCTTGCCCCGACTGTAATAGTTATAATACTTACAGTGAGTTAGATATTAAGTCGTTTGAATTATGGGTAGACTGTCTAGACTGTGGAACTCGTATGCATTTAATTAGAAGATTAAATTTAACTAGTGATTATTATAAAGATAGAAATAAAACATTAGATTCTTGGATGGGTGAAGAGGAATGAGTATAACAGCAGACGAAGCGAGAGAATTAATAAAAACAGATGATGATTACCTAAAGCACTTAGAGGAGTTAAAGAAAAGCGGTGAAGCATCTATCAATACGGCTATCCACCTAAAAAGAAGATATGCCTATACGCAACTTCATAGAAATAATCAAAGTCACTGGGAAGATATAATTACTTATTGGAGAGGTTTAGGTTATATTGTTACATACAGACCTAATGCCGGTGGCGAAATGGTTCCTAGTAGAATGGAGTGGTAATCATGAGTAAACACGAAGATAATGTTTGTGACAAAATCAACCAACGAGCAAAGGTTGGGAAGAAAAAATACGGTGTAACAATGGAGAGACAAGACCTTGACACTATGGATTGGTTAAAACATCTACAAGAAGAATTAATGGATGCGGCAGTTTATGTTGAGCGTCTAATGGAAGAGTATAAAACAGTTGAATTATCTGTTAAATACGGTAGAGAATTTGCTGAGATGATGAGGGATTTGGATGAGTAAACCAGAATTTACAATTACTCTTTTGGTTACAGGTGGTTCATATTGGGGAGATACCTCTCCAAAAGAATTATTTGAACACTTTAAACACTACATAGAAACAAATCTATTTTATGAACTACGAGAAAACGATATAGAAGTAAATATTATAAAAGTAGAGGATGAAGAGAATGATAATAAACACAGTGAAGAAGAATGACGAAAATGTTATTGCGATAAGAAGTAGAGATAGAAATGGTAATAGACAAACAAAGTACCATACATGTTTCCCCTATTTTTATACAAGAGCAGATGCAAATGTACCTAACAGTATTACTACATTCGGTAGACCTAACACTATATATCAAGAACCTACTACACTAAGAAGTCTTGATGGTAGAGCGTTACTTAAGTGTAGTTATGAAAATCCTAGTGCTAGACATAATATAGTTAAATATCTTCACAACTTAGGTATAACAACCTATCAAGGTGATGTTGATGCTAGTCGTTTATTTTGTGTTGATGAGGATTTAAAAGTACCCGAATACGACCTACGCAAATGGTACTTTGATATTGAAACACAAGTGGGTGGTGAACACCATGAAAAGATTACTGTGTTAAGTATCTACGATAACTTTACTAAAAAAGAAACAGTAATGACTTGGTTTCCTGATGAGGAAATTAAGGTTCAAGATTGGGTAGAGGTGTATGAAAACGAAACAGATATGCTTTATGCATTTATTAGATTGATGGAAGAACAAGACCCCGATATGATTATCGGTTGGTATCTTCTTGGTTTTGACATACCTAAAGTTATATCTCGTATGTGTGAGTTAAATATCAATCCTAATTTAATGTCACCTCACCGTGAAATAAAAAGAGTAAATAGAAGAGTGGGTGGTGATGGAGAAACAATAGGTTATGAGTTAAAGGTAGACAACTATTACAATAGCGCACAACCCATCAAGGGCCGCCTTACTTTTTGTCTTATGGACAGATTTGAAAGACTTTGGATTGATTCACAGAAAGGAACACTATCTTCATTGAAGTTAGACGAATGTTCAAAGTTAGTTTTAGGTAATCAAGGTAAAGTTGTTTCTGCTAAGTTTCAGGATAATGATTTCTATGAAAGAGCGTGGCTTGAAGACACTCAAACATACTTGGAATACGCTAGAATAGATGTTAAATTATGTGTAGATATTGACGAAAAAATGAATGTTAGTGAAAATCAATTAGCACTTCAACGACTAATAGGTTGTCCCTTTGAAAACACATATCATAATTCACAGATGGCTGGAGTTTATTTTATGAAGAAGGCAGATTGGATTCCACCAACAGGTGTAATGGGGTCTAAGGAGAAGTTTGAAGCGGCTTTCGTAATGAATCCCGATGAAGAAGAAACCTATGGCTTGCATGAAAATGTTGCTATATTTGATTTCAAATCTTTGTACCCATCAATGATGGCTTCAATGAATATTTCTTGGGAAACTAAAACTCAAAGTGGTTATCCTGTTTGGTGGAATACACCTAAGAATTTAAATTCGTATGTAGGTGGAAACCCAGATATATATTTTAGTAAAGATGTTGAAGGTGTACTGCCTCAATCAATTAAAGAGTTGATGGAAATGAGAGAACACTATAAAACCCTAAGAGCAGATGCTAAAACGGAAGAAGAATACAGGAAGTGGGATTCAGCACAAATGGCTACTAAAAGAGCCGTCAATGCTTTTTATGGTATCTTAGCAAAAGATGGCTATGGATGGGGTGACATGGAAATGGCTAAATCAATTACTGCTTCTGCTAGAAGGGCCATGAGAGAAACTGCTTTCAAGGCTCAAGAGTTAGGGTACAAGGTAATATACGGCCATACTGATTCAGTCTTTATCAAAGTAAAAGATGTTGAAGACGCTTATATTTTAAGAGAAAAACTTAACGATTATATATCTAAGGAGATTTTTAGAGAACCCGTTGAGTTGGAGTTTGAAAAGTTTGCTTCTAAGTTTTTCCTTTCAATGAAAAAGAATCGCTATTGTGGTTGGCTTTCTTGGAAGGATGGTAAGTTTCTTGACGAAGATAAATTCTTTGTCATGGGTTTTGAGATGAAAAAGAGTAACGAAACCCCCGTAGCAAAGGAGTTTCAAGAAAACCTACTAAAGAAACTTTCACTGTTTGAGGATAAAGATTCTATTATATCATATTGTAATGATTGGTATAAACAAATAATAACTGGTAAGATTAAAATAAATGATTTAATTAAAAGAAGTAGGTTAAGAAAATCTCTTTCTGAGTATAAAATAGTAGCAGGAGGTACTGCGGGTATCTTATACTATAATCAACAAGACTTAGGGAGAAGTATAAGTAAGGGTGATTCTTATTATTATTATAAAATGAACAATTCATCACTTGATGAAAAGTGTTATCTATGGAAGGGTATTTCTAAACCAGCCCAATACCTAGCATTTAGAAGTATTAATGAGATTGACTTAAGTAAAATTTATGAACCCGATTGGGAATTTATCGCTAATGCTGAGATTATTAAAAAATCAGCATTGGTATTTGAAAGTATGAAATGGCCGTTGTCCTTATACAACACTAATATATACCAAAAGAAACTAGAGGAGTGGTGGTAATGGGAAAGAAAGAAAATACATATGTAAAAAGCATGAAACAAATACACGAAAGAATAAGCAAGAAGAAAAATGAGATATCAGAACTTGAAACAGAACTATTATCCGTTTACAAGAAAGAAAAGAAATTTTGGAATAGAAGTTATTTTTGTTCCATCTGTGGTGATAAACAAGAAAAGACAGAATGGCATCATATTATTTCTCAACATAGATGTAGAGAACTAGGAAAAGAGTATTTAATATACGCTAGAAGTAATGTTGTAGAAGTCTGTAAACCTTGTCATGATGAAACAACCGCTTCTCTTAGAAGAAGTGTAATGGAAAATCCAGTTAAAGTTGTTAAAAATGTTGAAGGCCCCCCTACTGATAAACAATTAAACTTTATTAAGAAGTTAGGTGGAGAGAATCTAATTAACACTATCACAACTAGACAAGAAGCATCTACACTAATAGACCAATTAAAAGGTGAAGGAAAATGAAATATGTAACAGAATGGGATGAAAAAGATATTAATAACGGATTTACTTATCAGTGGAATCCTGATGACAAGGCTAGCCCCAAGTTAAAAATTACTAAGTCTTCATTGGGTACTTATGGTTTTTGTAGAGCATCATATGTTATGTCTTACGACCCTTTCGGTGTTGGTAAGAACAAAGGCCCCGCTACTGAAGCCATGATAAGAGGAACAGAAGTTCACAATGCACAAGAAGATTTTTGGAAAATGGTTAATGTAGAAGAAGCCATGAACCATATTGATGACCCTAGTGCATTGGTTAAATCTTTTAGAGCATTATACCCCGAAACAGATGATGAAGTTTCTTCTGCTCTTTATAGGAGCATGGCTTCTTGGTCTGCTGAAAGGTTCATTGAATGTGTTAAGGAAGGACTCACTGAGTTTTTCATACCAGCAGGTAATGAGATTAGACTTAATGCTACTATTAACTTGAACGGTTTAGATATACACCTACAAGGTATCGTAGATAGATTATTTATCCACGAAGGACAATACATACCTCTTGAATTAAAGACGGGCGTTTGGAAAGATAGTAAGGCTACTCACATGAGAAAGGAAATGGCCTTTTATAAGATACTTTACGATAACTCTAGTGATGAGGATAAGATAGCAGTAGGACTTGACCCTTCTTTGGAAATTGCTAATTGGGGATGGTATTTCCCAGCATCAAACTATATCTATATTGAACCTGTAAAGGCTAGAACAGAAGTATCGGTTCTTAAAGCCATGCAAAAACTAGTAGACTCGTACATACTTACAGACTTCCCCTTTGATGATTTCTACAAGAAGTGTAGGGCGTGTGGGCTATTCTCAGTTTGTGAAAAGGGTGAAAACAATATCAGTTATGATTGGTGATTAAAATGAATGAAAGAAGAGAAGAAATTAGAAACAATTTAGTAAAGGCAGTTAAAGAACATGAATGGTGTGTAAAGGATATTTATAACATAGAAAATACCTTAGAGAATATAATTAGTAAAACTGATTATAGTCTAGAGGGAATGTGTCATTTTGTAAAGGATGAAACTAAAGAAAAAATTAGAGAAGAGTTTTATTCATTCCACATCAAACATTTAACTGAAATGGTAGTAGGTGAGTTAGATGATGCTAGAATTAAAATGGATTTTAATGTGAACCCAGTTCCAGTAAAAACCCTTAAATCCAAACTACCTAAAAGAAAAATAGTGGAGGAAACTTCAAATGAAAATGATAATGAACAAAAGAAAAAAGAACTGCGTGAACGAATACGCCAAGATACTAAGCAACTATGAGGTGAACAATAATGTATTATCCTAGAGAAGTTTGGGCGGGTAGCCCATTTACAAACGCTAGACAACCTAAGAGATTTGTTGTTCATGACGAAGAAGAGTTTTTAGATTTTGTTAAAATCTACAATGGTAAGATGAATGTTTATACTTCGGTTTATAACTATGGTGAGTTTTCTTCTAATAGAGGGCTAGAACATTCAGTAATCATTGACCGTATCTTTTTAGATATAGATGCTCATGGTAATGATTCTTTGGAAGAGGCTTATCAAAACCTCAAAGACTTACATGGTTGGTTAGTTAAAAGAAATTTGAAACACAGGATGGCGTTTAGTGGTCGGGGGTTCTATATCTTTGTATATGGTAATAGAACTTCCGACCTTAGAAGAGTTAAGGCTTTCTTTAATATATGTCACGATGTTATCAACAAGTCTACTCTTCTTGACCATAGAGTTATCAATACCACTAGATTAAGAAGAGTTCAAAACACTTACCATCTCGGTGCTAAAAAGTTTTCAATACCTTTAAAGCAATCCGACTTAAAACATAACTTAGATTTTATTATTCAAATGAGTAAAAAACCAAGAAGAGGTGGTAACGAATATTACGGTGAAGAATTACTTGTGTGGCCTACTGTGAAAGAAATAGAAGCGGCGGAGATTGAAATTGAAAGTGTTGAATCTCCCGCTACCTTACCTATTATACCCTGTCTACATTCTGCTAACTTAGTTCAAAACCCTTTACATGAAGCCCGATATCTTCTAGTACAGTGGTACAATGAAATACTTTCGGATATGGTTATAATTGAAAGAGATTTGGATTGCACCCCAAGAGAGTTAGGTGGTAATGTATTGAAAGATATTTCGTCAATTATATGTAATGAAATAGAAACAATTGCTTCTAAGGAAGATGTATGGATTGATTATAACCCCACGGTGACTAGAAAATTTGTTGATTATGTAGTGAATAAAAGATTTATGTCGGCTTCTTGTCAAACACTTATTGACAAGGGAATGTGTGTAGGTAAATGTTGGAGGTATGGTGAATGATAATTGATAGTAGAGAAAACTCTAAACTTAGTAATAATGTAATAATGTTAGCAAACAAGGCTAGAGTAGAAGTTGAAAGGAAATTTATTGAAGTAGGAGACTATATTAGTAATAGTATTTGTATTGAAGCAAAATCTGTAAGCGACTTCTACTATTCAGTAAAGGAGAAGAGAATGTTTAATCAGATTAGCAATATGGAAGACAACTATGACAACTGTATATTAGTTATACATGGAAAACTATCCGAGTTGGGAACACACCTTAGAGTAGACCATACCGTTCTAACAAAAATGAAAAGAAGAATGTTGGGGGCTATGTCAGCAATAACTCTTTCTACTAAAACAAAAGTACTTTGGGTTCCGTCACATAAAGATGCGGCTGAGTTTATTGTGGCTTGTTTTTATAACGAAGATAGAGAAGTTGATTTGAGTAAGATGTTACCAAAGAAAAAGAGAACAGATGATGTGAGAGTGGATTTATTGATTCAAATAAAAGGAATAACGCAAGAAAAAGCAAAATTATTACTAGAGAAGTACGGTTCTTTAGCAAATATAACAAAAAGTGATGTAAAATCACTAATGACCGTAGAAAAAATAGGAAAAATAACAGCAACTAAGATATTAGAAGCATTAAATGATGAAAAGGAGGTATCGTATTGACAGATATAGTAAAATTAGATGAATGGGAGGCGTATGACGCTATCTTAGGTATGAGTGAAGCAGTAGCAAATGAAATTGAGGATAGGGAGAAGGTTAAACTGCCTAAAATTGTTTTAGACTGGGTAGATGAGGTAAAAGAGTTTTCAATTGAGAACGAATACCCCGCTACTATGGCTTATTTTGTAGGATTAGGACAAATCCTCAAGGATTGTGTTAGGGTAGCGATTATGGGTACACCTTTAGATACCAGAATACATTTTTGTTGGATTCAAACTGCTAGAACAGGTAAGACAACAATGTTTGACTTCTTACAACCTACATGGGAACATTTGTTTGATGTAGTAAATGATTTCCCACAAACAGAACAGTATAGGGATATATGGGACAAGCAAAGGGGGACTCTAAGTGGTGTTAACAAGTTTAATATCCAAAATCCCGATGCTTTTACAGACCAAGCACTATTAGGTACAATAGAAAAGGATGGTGAGGAAAACCCACTATGGAGTGGTGAAGATGGTGCTAATAATACTGACTCTGATGGTAATGCTATCCCACAATTTGTAGATAAGTATATTAACGGTGCGTTATTTGGTTCGGGTGTAATTGCTTTTGACGAGTTTGAACACTCTGGTATTTTTAAAGAATCAAAACACAAGCAAGATACTGTAATGATGTTTCAAAAGTTTATGAATAAACTTGATTCCGATACACATTTAATCAAGAAGCGTTTGACTAATTGGGGTATGGATTTAGAAGTAGATTGTCAAAGGTCTCTTTGGGCTACAACCCTACCCCCTCAAGGATTGGAAGTAGTTATTCTAACAAAGGGTGTATTTCAGCGTATGTGGTTGTATGTTAGGGATATTTCCCCCACACTAAAAGAAAAAATGGAAGACAAATATTTGGACACAATAGGTGTAATTGATGACTCGTATGGTGGTATAAACCCTGTCTTCGCTGAACAGGCTGAAAAGATATTTGACATTTATGTTTGGGTTCAACAACGGCTTGTAGAAGTAGGTGATAAGAGAAAAATTTCCATGATTAATTCGGATGCTAGAAACAGACTAAGAACTATCAACAAGGGAATGAGAAAGTACATGAGAAATTTTTCTGGAGTTATGTATGACGCACTAGATTCTTTTCGTATGAACACAATTAACAATATGTGTATTGCGGCAACATTGTGTGCTATCTCTGAAAAATCTGCGGTTGTATTACCTCGTCATGTAGACCAAGCCAAGATTCTAACCGATAAATCCTTTGACTCAATTACTGAATGGTTTAGCAATAAACTTAAAGGCGGTAACACTAGAGTTCAAAGTAAGCAGGTAGAAGGTGTAGTGATAAATGTGTATGAGGGTTGTTTGAAGAGTGAAAAAACTAACCTATCAAAAGAGGGATGGGTTTCTAAAACACAACTAATTCAAAACTATATGAAGAATACCAAGAAGGCAAGAGCAACCTTTTACAGATTATGGAACAGTACCGAACACCTGTTTGAACAAAAAAATATTAATCGTAAGGTATATATCAGGAGGATTAAAAATGAATCATGAATACAATCTTAAACATGAAATAAGGAATATTAGAGAGTTTCTTTCTCAAGATATAGTAGATAAAGAAGATATAGTAGACATTCTACTAGTCTTTTTAAGTAGAACACATTTAAATAGTTTGAGTGAATTAATAAAAACTGGATACTCCCTTGAGGAAATAAAAGATATAGAGGTTTATAAATGAATAAAGTATTAGCAATAGATATAGAAACAGGAAATTCAGCGGCAGATATTGGTGGTTGGAATAATACCCACATGTGGAACATTACTTGTGTAACCACTTGGGATGGAAAAGAATCAAAGGCATATGTAGATAAGCCTATGGAAATAGAAGGTGTAATTGTTAAATCATTAAGAACCCTTAAACATGATTTAGATGACCACTTTGATAGCGGTGGTATTTTATTAGGTCATAACATTAATAGTTTTGACCTACCCGCCCTTAGAGATTCTATGGATATATACATAGCAAAGAAGTTTTTAGATAACAAAGAAACTAGGTGTATAGACACTAGTAGACTAATGAATAAACATTCAAGTGGATTTCATGTTTCGTTAGATAACTTAGCGAAATGTAATTTGGGGACACAAAAAACTGCCGATGGTTTAACCGCAGTAAAATGGTGGTCAGAGGGTCGCTATGAAGATGTAGTAAAGTATTGTGTGATGGATTCCAAAATCTCTTACGAGGTTTGGGAAAAAGGTAGAATTGAAAAACAAATTGAGTATTTCAATGAAGATAAAAACGAGTTTTGTAAAATAGATATTGAGTGGTGAAAAAAATTGGGTCAGCATCCTTAGTGGGTGTTGGCCCTTTTTTCAGGCTTTTAGTCTATTCGTGAATTTATAATATTAAAAGTATTTATTCTTTCTTAAAAATAGCCTTACCTTGTTTTACTAACTCAATCTTGGCTCGGCGTTCCTCAGCATCCATCATATGTTTATGCTCTTGGGCAGATAAAGCCATATTTCTTTCAAGTTCAGCCCGTTGTTCCATAACACGAGTTTGAGATTCAATAACAGCAGGGTGAAGTTCTGTTTCAGTTTGTTGTTCAGCCTTCCATAATTCTAACATAGTAGCAAATGCTGGTTGAGCAGTTCCCCCAATAATAGCAATAAGAGCAATAAATCCTTCAATATTTTCTAGAACAACATCAGGCTTTACAATACCCATAGCAACTACTGAACCTGAAGCCGCTAACCAAAGATAAACTGCTGGTAGAGCCGTCCATTTAATCATTCTATCATTTACACTATCTTTATGTTGTTTACTCATTTTACATCACCTGTATTCCAGTGAAAGCCGTTACTAAAAAAGCGATAATGCCTCCCATTACCTTTTTAATAGTAGCCATATCTTTTTCAATATGGGAGAGATGATTCGTTTTAATAATATTTACATCTTGTTTAATTTCTGTAACCTCACCAACAAGCCAATTTAATTTACCCTCAGTATCTCTACTAAGAACTTCGTCAATATCGCTTGATGACATAACTCTCCTCTATTAATACTATTATAGTTGACTATTTAAATGTTTCAGTTATTCATCTAACCAATAGACTGTTATGAATCCTAAAATAAATCCTACTAAAAATAAACCTGCTAATTTAGTCAAATAGTGGTCTATCATAGTAATCAGTTTAGCGTCATTACCATCCACTTGTTAGTATCAACACAGGTAATGTCATAGACTTTACCTACTGATAAAGAAAAGGGTAGTGAGATTCCTGCAAATGCTTCATCAACGAAAACATCATCCGAACCTGTTCTATTTATAGTCAAACCCGCCGCTACATCAATAGCAACAATGCGATATGTTCTTCCTATATCTTCTGCGGCGGCATCTGGTAATTGAACATCTAAAGAATTAGGTGGGACACCACCGGAGGGAGCAGAGGCAATAATTAAATCATCAGTATCTAAAACAGAATAAACAGGTAGAGGTGTTGGTGGGCCACTAGCCCCTATTACAGTAGTTACATTTCTAACTAACCCCTTTCTTGCTATTGTACCATTAACTGTTAATGTGTGGTCGGGAGCATCGGAACCTATTCCTACTGTATCTGCTCCAGCATTTACTTTAAGTAAATTAGTTACTGTATTTCCTTCAACTCTAAAATCAACATCG
>Ga0181397_1000140_pt1 | contig 26428 bp, 40 predicted proteins | sample 20SPOviralmetaG_FD_130126 | JGI IMG/M metagenome (GOLD analysis project Ga0181397, IMG submission 130126) | Marine viral communities from the oligotrophic San Pedro Time Series (SPOT) site, San Pedro Channel, CA, USA - 20 SPOT_SRF_2011-02-23 | ecosystem: Environmental > Aquatic > Marine > Strait...
ACCTGAACATTACCACCACCAATCCATTTTTCTGTCCATGGTAATGGGTTTAATTTTGATACACTGAATGGACATTCTAATCCAATGGCACGCATTCTTTTAGCACCTATCCATTCAATGTAATCTCCTAGTAACTTTTCATTAAGGCCAATCATTGATCCATCCTTAAATAAGAATTGAGCCCATTCTTTTTCTTGTTCAATTACCTTAACAAATAATTTAGTTACATCATCTTTTAATTCGATGGATATCTTTTCCATCTCTTTATCTTCTTTTACCATATTTTTTAACATGGTAGTAGTACTAGCTAAATGTACGTTTTCGTCTCGAGCAATAAACTTAATGATCTTAGCGTTACCCTCCATTTTCTTAAGTTCAGCAAACGCCCATGAACAAGCAAATGATACATAAAATCTTATCCCCTCTAATGCATTAGCACTATTCATACACATCCATAGTGCTTTTTTGTGGTCGGTTTTATTAGTTGCAGAATTATTACAATCTATCAAATCGTCATAATATTGAGCAATATCATTCCCGCATTCAATAATCTGCTTTATGTCTAATAGATTATCAAATACAGTGGAAGGATTCGGATATATGTTTCGGATAATATGTGTATAAGATCTACTATGTATGGTCTCTGAAAATGACCATGTTTCAATCCAATTTTCTACTTCAGGTAATGAAGCAATTGGAAGGAATGCTATATTAGGAGCACGTCCTTGTACACTATCTAGTAAGATTTGTCGTTTTAAGTTTGATGTAAAGATATGTTGTTCGTGTTCTGTAAGATTTTCGAAATCCTTTTTATCTTTTGAAATATCTACCTCTTCGGGCCTCCAAAAGAATCCAAGTTGTTTGTCTGTAATCTTATCTAATGCAGGATATTTAAGTTCATCATAGCGTTGAATATCTACTGCTTCATCAAGGAACATCATTTTTTTCAAGTGGGATTTTTTATTCTTCTTCAATATTGCCATTCATCTTTCCTTTTTGTCTAAATCGTTTATTATATCTTCGTTTAATTTTTTTAAGTGTTCCCCTACCCCAGCCGTAAAATTTACGGGATCTTTTACTTAGAGCATCCCATTCATCTCCACCACTTAGAGGTATTCGTTCTTTCTTTTTCAAATAACACAGCTCTCGCAATCTTCGTCGTCTATTTCAGATAAAGCTAAAGGTTCATCTTTTACGTCTTCTGATCCGTCGTGTGTATTAAAATAATAGAGTTGCTTTAATCCAAATTGATACGCCATAACTAAATCTTTAATCATTAAAGACATAGGTACTTTGTTATCTTCAAAATGTTCTGGATTATAAGAGGTATTAACACTAATACCTTGATCTATATATTTTTGAAGTATAGCACAAATTTTTAAGTAGCCTTCTGGAGATTCTTGATCCCACAATAGATCATACTTATTTTTAAGGTGATGATAGCCTGGAACTACTTGAGCCATGACTCCATCTTTACTTTGTTTATATGATACTAAAGCTCTAGGAGGTTCAATACCATTTGTACTATTACTAATTTGTGCAGATGTTTCTGCAGGCATTAATGCCATTAACGTAGAGTTTCTAATACCATGTTCTACTAGAGCGCTTCGCAGCGAGTCCCATGGTAGTGTAGATTTACGCTTCACTAAATTATCTACTGCACCTTTATATGTATCATTTGGCAGTTTTCCAGATGCATATTTTGTGTCATCTGAGAGCAAACATGCACCTTTTTCTTCAGCTATTTCCATTGAAGCTTTAATTAAATAATAAGACCATGCTTCAGCATACTCATCAATAAGATCAAAAGCTTCCTCGTTATATTTTAATCCACGCTTAGCTAGGAAATAAGCTAAATTAATAATACCTACACCTAAAGGTCTACGATTCATTGTAGCATTTTGTGCAGCTTTGATTGGATATTCTTGATAATCCAATAGGTTATCTAATGCTCTGACAGCAAGTGTACAATATTTTTCAAAATCTTTTGTATCATCTATCAATCCCCAATTTATGGCTGATAATGTACATAAAGAAATTTCACCATTTTCATCATCATATGATTCCAATGGCTTAGTTGGTAAGTCGATTTCACAACATAGATTACTCATACGAATAGGAGCTTTTTCAACATCAAAGGCTCCATGTTCATTTGCATGATCTACATTCATAACATAAATCCTACCGGTATCTTTTCTTTCTGTAAGAATTGATTGGAATACTTCAAGAGCTGGTAATGTTTTCTTTCTTATACTATATGCTCTTTCATACTTTTCGTATAATTCTTTAAATTTATCCTGATCAGCAAAGAATGCTTCGTATAATCCTGGCACATCATTAGGATCAAATAAAGTAATATCACCACCTTCTATAAGCCTTTCATACATAAGTTTATTAAATTGAAATGCATAATCCATATGACGAACTCTTGTTTCTTCAGTACCTTTATTATTTTTAAGTACTACAAGATCTTCAAATTCATAATGCCATACAGGAAGATATACTGTTGCTGCTCCTCCCCTTACTCCACCTTGAGAACAAGATTTTACTGCTGATTGAAAATACTTAAGAAATGGAATGAGACCAGTATGAACTACTGATCCATCTCCAACTTTAGCGCCTGCTGCTCTAATCGAACCGGCGCCAATACCTATTCCAGCTTTTTTGCTTATATACTTAACAATGCTAGTACTAGTAGCATTAATGGAATCCAAACTATCTCCGGATTCAATAAGTACACAAGATGAAAATTGCCTAGTAGGTGTTCGAACTCCTGCCATAATTGGCGTAGGTAGCGAGATATAAAATTGACTAATCGCATCATAATAATGTTTTACCCATGCTATTCTGTTTTTGGTTTCTTTTGCAAACAATGTTGCGGCAACCATCATATACAAAATTTGTGGGGTCTCATAACATTGTTTAGTTCTTCGGTCTTGTACTAAGTACTTGCCTCTAAATTGTTCCATACCAGCATATGTAAAAGTATCATCTCTTGCATGCTTAATGTAACTATTTAATTCATCCAGCTCTTCATTCGTATAATGTGAAAGAATTGCTGGGTCATATACACCTAAATCAACATTTTTATTAATAACATCAATGAGAGGTAATGGGTCATATTGTCCATATACTTCTTTACGAAGCTTATATGATATAAGCCTTGCTGCTACGAATTGATAGTTTGGTGTATGATCTGATATAAGTTCAGATGCCGATTTAATTAACAACTCATGGATATCATAAGCTGGAATCTTATCGTATAATTGAATATTTGAGCGTAACTCTATCTCTGATTGAGATACGTTAGAAATGTCTTGAGTCGCCCACTCTAATACCTTATGGATTTTATCCAGGTCAAAATTTTGTACTGTACCATCTCTTTTTGTGACGTGTATCATTGATGTATTTATTCCGTTCATAATCTATTAATAGTATATTATAACACATTTTACTTAAAAAGTAAACTATTTTTTTATATTTTTTTCTAATTCTTCTATCCTCTTGAGAATCAAGGGATATTGTTTAGCAAATTTGGCATCTTTCTTTGCTAATTCCAAATCATATTTTTCTGCAAAATGCTGCATGAATCTGTCGACTTGTTTCTGGAACCAAATCCCACCGGATGTACCTTGGAACCATTGATAAAATGAGCTTCCTATTACAGAACTCAATATTGATTTTAATGCTAGTATTGTTAACCAATACATTATTTGGCCTTTTTAAGTTTGCCTAAAGCTTTTACATAATTAGGCATTCCATGGTCTACTATTCCATCAAAGAATTTAAATCTTTTCCATGAATTAAATATACCATAAAAGAAATCTGACCATGTAGGTTTTACAGCTTTATTACCGAATCTATCAAAATAAATCATTTCACCATGGTGTCTAAATCCTAACCATGCTGGCGGTATTCTACAAACAATATCATTATTGTTCATAAATCTATAATGAGGGCATTTGATATTTCTAATGAATTTAGGTCCACCAACTCTTGGAGATCCAAATGTATGTAGTTCTACTGGTTGGTATCTAGTAGCAGCAATTGTTGCCATTGCAGCACCAAGTGAATGACCAGTCATATACACGTCTTTACGAACTTTTAATTGGTCATTATGTTCTATTTCTGCTAATACATCCATCCACAAATCGTTAACTTCTTGTTGGAATCCACTATGAACTTTACCTCCAGCTTTGGCTGCGTTTTTAATAACATTTAGATCAGCCATAACATCATTTAGTTTAGAAGGTTCAGTACCTCTAAATGCAAACCAAAGATCATTACGATCTTTTGCAATAAGTACTTCAGCACCATCTTTTGAAACTAATTTTGCCCAAGGGAATCCCATTTTTTTACAAGCTGCTACAGCCTGTTTTTCATTTTTATAAGCATGTGCGGAAAGTTTCGCTGCTACTTCAGCTCTTCCCCAATCGCTTAATTGTTCTTTCATTCTAGTTGTCGCCATCTTTGTTCTCCACTTTTATTTCTATAGCTCCGGCGTCTTTATCATTTATAGTAACATTTCTATAATACACTATTACTTCACCGAGTTGATTAATATATCTTTTTATTTCTTGTGTGTTATAAGCCATGAGCTCATAATCATCAACTGTCATAGCAAAAAATACAATATCTCCACCATGATTCTTTTTAATATCATCAATAAATTTATCGAAATATGTGTATCCTTCTGGATACAGATCTTCTCTACCTAATTTACAATTAGACTTTTTCGTTTCTGGGTCTTTTAAACAATTTTCAATTATTTTTGTATCAGAAACTACGTACCACTTAGGCTCTTTTAAATCTATTGGCCTAGGTAATACTGGTTGTACTATATCTATTTGAACCGGTTTCGTAATTATTTCTACGTCTTTAGGTCCGAATATACTACATCCACTAATCGTTAAGAGCGCTAATCCTAGCGCTATCGTTTTCAATCGCATCAAATGCCTCTTTTGTTTTATTATTGGCTCGTGTTTCTATCATACCTGGTTTAGCACTTGCCAACTTAGAAAGATTATGCCTTCTAAATATATCCATGTATTCAGCCATTTCAACTTCATACTGTTGATTTCTAATTTGCAAACCGCTTAATTCTTTACCGGTTTTTTCTAAATTGTTCTTAATTGCTTCTATTGTAGCCTTTTGTTCAGCATCTCTTAATTCGAGTGCTGTATTTAATGCAATAAGTTCTTGATTTTTATTATATAATATATAGCCAGCAAAAGAAACTGCGACTAATATACCTATTAATATTTTATTTAGCATTCATTCTTTTTCGCATTTTGTCAAGAAGTACATCATTTTTTTTCTTCTTCTTTTTAACGCGAACTCCAGGTTCACCTTTTGGACCTACACCAATACCGTCAATACCACCACCTCCAACAGAGTTAGCAGCCATTTCCCACATTTTAAATGTTTTTAAGTCCATATTATTATATATAAAATATTACCTTGTAATGTCGTGGTTAGTGATAAATAATTCTTGTTTTGTGAGTTTATGAATAACCTTATAAACACTACAACCTAGAAAAGTATCATAGGGTTCAGTTACATCTTCTACGACCACTTTTGATTTAGCAAATCCAATATACTCACCTGTAATTGGAGATGCAATATCTCTGGTTAGTGTATATTCTCCAGGGTTTAGCTGATTGTCTTCATTTTGAAACCATTTGGATTCATTCACAGGTAACTGATCCCAATCTGTATTATCCATTTGAGTTAGTATATCTTTTAGTTGATCTTCAGACATGCCAGTGTGGTCTTTAATTAAAAATAGTGCAGAAGCATAAGTGGCTATTTTACCCGCTACTCCACCACCAGCAGCATTCAATAAGCGTTTTATATTGAATACTAATCTATGAAAAATTGTATAAGCTGATTTTTCTGTAGGTAGTTCAGGCTTCTTTATTTTTTTGCCTTTTTTATCAATGATACCCAATTCAAAAGCTTTCATTTTTTCCCATGGAGTTACCAAAAGTTTTAAAAAACGAAATGCATAAGCCATATCTGCCGCTCTAGACAGTAAGCCTTCATTAATGCCGTTTGAGCCGGCATCTAATTGTTTGATTTCTGAATTCATAGGTTCCTTAATACCTCTACTATACCTTTATCCATTCCTATTTCAACCTTTTCACTGTCAGGTAAGTAATGTAGAAATACTAAGAATGGTTTAATAAAATGATAATGCTCATTTTCGATTTTAAACCAAATCATTTTATTTGCTGCTTCAATACCAAATACATTATATATTACTATAAGGTGATTTAATATTAAACGTTCTTGCAAATCACCATGATCTGCATATCTTCTTAAAAGCCGTTTAATATATTTAAAACGGCTTAAGTCATCTTTAAACTCTTCAATATCCATACATTCTGGATTATTGTAATTTTTTGCAGCAAAGAGTTCAAAGTTTTTGCGAGTCAAATTTTCAAAGTTATCATTTTGTTTCATACTATATTATATATAAGGAGAATTAATTTTTAAAGTCTTTACCTCTTACAAATTTTTCATTCCCCGTGTGCTTAACAGCAGTTTTCATTAAAGATTTAATATCGGCACTACCTTTTCCCATTGACTTTAAAGCCTTTTCCAATTTTTTAGGTTCACCAGCTAAAGCCATTCTACGATCTTTAGAATAATCTAATGGGAAGACATCCATGTCTAAAAGTTTCATAGCCATTGATTGACCCTTTTTATTAAATGGATCATAGTCAATAGGTACTACAATAACCATGTTAGCTTCGGATAAGGTATGAGATTCTCTAATATCCTTAAAACTTTTCATTAGTCTGACTCGTTATCTGCTTCGTAATTTGCATCAACATAATCAAAAAACTCTTTTTTCTTATCGCCTTTTAATTCAGAAGGAGATGATACTTTAAACTTTTTCAAAGCTTTATCAAAGAATGCTCTATATTTCTTTTGCTTATCAGATAGTTCTTCTTCAACTTCTTCACCAGTAACTTTATATTTTTTACCAGCAAATACAAAGGTTTTTTCACCTTTTTCTTTAGCAGCCATTACAGCTTTTCCAAAGGCATTACCTTCTTCTTTCTTTTTCTTCTCTTTACTGTGATAAGCTTCTTCGACTTCTTCGGTTTCTTCAGTTTCTTCTTTAACGTTAGATCCATCATCTTTCATTCCAGATTTTTTAACTGTATGCTTATCTTTAAAGTCTTTTTCACCTTTAGCTCTTGGTTCTTCAGGACCTTCTTTCATTAGGTCATCATGATTGTCAACAGCATATTTGTTGGCTTCATCTTCACTATCAAATGATTTGACTTCATCACCATTTTTATTAACAACAACAAATTTGTCGCCTTTTTTGGAAACATGTTTCTTAGGGTCCATTTCCTTAACCGCTTTTTTGCCCTCTAGAACGTCCTTGACTGTGTCTGCAACGTTGAGAGTTTCTTTATCTTGCAATTTCATGGGTTCCTCCTTTATTGCATTAGTAACATTCCAGTAATAGTTGTTGCTGCAGCAGCCATGACTATCCAGAATAATTTATTTATTACATTAATGGTAGTAGCATTTGACATAACGTTTTTCTCTACTGCCTCTAATCTTCTTTGTCCATCAACTAACATTTCCATTTGTTGATGTAAAAACTTTTCCATTTGACTAATTTTTTCCTCAGCTCGAGCTAATGAAACTATAGCTTCAGACAATTTGTCTAGCTTATTTTCTATTCTATCGAGTCTATCGTTTTGAGTCTCTCTTGCCATTACTTATTATACTCTTTAAAGTTTTTCATTCCAGCATATTTTTGAGTTTCTTTAGTAGTACCAGCCATTGATCCCGTATATTTACCAATAACTTTACCAGAAGAAATATATTTGTCTAAGATTTTTTGTTGTTTAAGGTTAAGCTTCATAGCATTGTATAAAGCTTCTTTACGATTTGTAGTATTACCATTATATGGCTTTTTAGCTGCGTAAATACGACTAGCTTTGACATCACCAGCAGCTTTTCCTACATACTGTGATTTAATTTGACCACGGTCTAAATAATCTTTTAGAATCTCAGATTGAATTGGATTTAATTTCATTGCAGCACACAATGATTCATAGTTCTTACCCCAAGATTCAGCAACAATGTTTTTAAATGATGACATTGTTTTTGACTCATTAGCTAATCTTAAAGCGTTTGCTACGTTTGGATCTTTAGCCAAACCCTTTTTCATTTTTTCGATTTTTTTATACGCACCAGTCATATTACCACCCATAAGTAAAGCTAATTTAACTGCTTTAGCGATGAGTTCTGGTGGAAACTTTTGATTATATTTTTCTTGTAACATATTATCCTCTTACTTTAGCGGCTAGATCTTTATCAGCTCCACCCCATGTTCCTTTTGATTTAGTGACGAATGAATTAACTCTAGCCAATCCCCATTGTGTTGGATTAGTACCAGGTCTATGGCTTGTTTTCCAAGCTGCATAACCTCTATCAAAAACTTTCTTTAATATACCATAAGGCATACCAGTTTTATCTGCTTTTTTCTTTAAAGCGGCTTTAGCGTCTGTTTCTTCTAGTGATTGTTTAAAGCTTTTCATTTCTCCGAATTTTTTCTTATAATTTTTTGTATGTTGACTTTCGGGTGCATCCGGTCTTGGTTTATTATATGCTTTTTTCTGCTTTGCAGTCATATCATCATAATCCTTATGAGGACCATAACCTTCTACCAATTCAACTCCATCTAACCATACACGTTTTTTGTTTTCACCTAGTTGGACAATAACATAATTAGTACCTAGTACTTTAATATTACCAACTTCGCTTGTTTCTTTAATGACTACTTCGTCGCCAACTTTAAATAAATTACCTTCAACATATTCTTCTCTTCTATCAGAGACTTTTTCTAATTGAACATGTTTTCTAAAATTTTTTGATTCAGAAAGACCCATTCCAGCTCTTACAGCATTAAATAATCCTTCAACATCTTTAAACCCTTTGGGCATACCTTTTGCAAATGTTTTTAAGTCATTATCATTTGCTGCAGCTCTTAATTTTGAAGCTGACATTCCAGTAGCTCCTTCTGCATCTGGATCTCTAGCACCAGCACTTTTAACTACAATACCACCATCAAATTGATAAAATCCATGTCTACCTTTTGTACCATTATATTTGTTTAAAAGTTTTTCAAATTCTATAACTCTATCTTCACCTGCAACCATAGTTACTTTAGTATAACCTTGGTCATACAACTTAACAACTACATCGAAAGCGCTTCTTACACCTTTATCAGCCATGATACTTCTAGCATGCTTAGGAAACATTTTTCTTAAAAACTTAACTTTTAATTTAAAGTCCAATGGATTCTTTTTTGGATCCTGACTTTGTGAGGGATATATTCTATATTGACTACCCCTTGCTAACTTTTTAATTGCATCCATGAGCTTTTCATGACCAATTGTTGGTGGATTAAATCTACCAAAGGCGAATACAACTTCACCACTATCTTCTTTCAAATATGCCTTAAAGGAATTTACTTTCATAATTTATTTTTGCGCTTCTTTATTTTTTTTAAGCTTTAATTTATCCATCTTTTTAACTTGTGGTAAAAGCTTCTTTGCTATTTTATTTATAGCACCTTTTTTCTTATCTACTTTCTTTTCTAAATCTGTACGAGCAGCAAATCCCAAATCACCTTTGGATTTACCTTTGAGGAGTTTTTTGATAATTATTTCACGAGCTTGCTTTTGTGCTCGTGCTTTAAGTTTTTCTGGAGATGCAAGCTTTTTAGCAGCTTTTTTCCTGCCAAGCTTGATTTTTGCTTTGTTTTTCTTGAATGCAGCTTTCATTTTCATACGAGTAGCCATTGACATAGCTTCGTCTTGATCTGCAAACTCTTTAAAAGTTTTCATATATCCTCGGTTATCCCATTAAATTAGTTAGGATTATCCCAACCTTTTATTATATCTTTGCTAAAATTGTTAGTAGAAAATTCTAATCTATCAACAAGTTTAACTGCTCCACCTTCCATACGATCTATGGCGACAAAACCTTCTGGGTTGGTCACCTTAAATCCGGATTTTGTTTTTACAAAAGTCCCTATTTTATTGAGACTATTAAGTTTATTTATAATAATTAATTTGCTATCTACAATAAAATTTTGTAAATCGAACACTAATTTCAATTTTTTTTGATTAGATTTACTAAAAAACTTAAGAACTCTTTCTCTTTTGGCTTCAACTCCAGCCTTTCCTTTTACAGACGATAACTTATCAGATTGTTTATCATATCTAGTATTAACCCAATCAATCATACCTTTTACATGAGCTGATGTATTTGTTATTCTTTCATTGGCTCTTACCTTTGTATTATTATATGTATTGATTAACAGGTTAAGTTCTTTATCTGATTCAATTTCTTTAAGAGTTGAAGCTGCGATTTTTTTAAAGATCTTTCCAGCTTCTGAAAGCTTTTTAGTGACTTCTGCAGTTTCTTTTGCAGTCATTGTAGCAGTTCCAGAGAGATCTGGTAATGTTGCATCTTGCATCCAAACGTTGGAACTCTTTTTTAACTTTGGAACAATTTCTTTTCCAAACTCTGCTCTCATAGTTTCAAATGTAGAACCAGAATATGCTGTATGCCAAACAATACCTATTTTGGCTTTGCTGATTTGTTTTTCTAACGCTGACCCTGTAGGTATAGCATAAACAATAGTATTAGGATGGAAAGTAGTATGTTGGATTCCATTAATTTTCTCCTTTTTCAAATCACCTTTTTCAAACATAAAGTCACCTTGTATAACATCAGTTATACCTAGATCTTTTAAATTATCAAATGCTAAAATTAATTTTTTCTGTAAGTCACCAGAAGTATCTGCTTTGATATCTTCATGACTTTTATAAACTTTTGGATTGGCATTGAATATACCTTTTTTGGCTACAAAGAATTCACCATCGCTTGGATCTAATCCTGCGAATACAGCGGGGGCCCCGTCCCACTTGACCGTAACGTCTACTGGCGCCTTCGCGTTACCGGAAAGCATATCCCTAAGTGCTCGTAATGCTAGGATAGCCTGGCGGGCCCCCTTAACTCCACCGTCAAGTACAAGATCCTCAATATGAGTCATATGAGTATTCTTACTTGCGGCCTCTGTCATGAGTTGTTTTTTAAAGCTCAACATTTATTTTTACCTTTAAGTTATTATATCCTTTTATTAATCTATGGTACATCATTTTTGGAATATAATATGTTTTACATTCTTCGAGTAATATTGGCAAGCATCCATTATATTGTAATTGCCATGCTTGTCCTTCTAATACTTCTATTACTCTATCCTCTTTATCACGATGCCAAACATACTCTTCATCTGGAGCATGTACATCAAACATTCTTATATTCTCGGTTTCCGTATACGGCTTACCAGAAATAACTACCACCACCTTTTAATCCCAAATCTTTTGCATACTTGGGTAACCTACAAGCCCAGTATCCGGCCGATAATTTATCGGTCTTTGTTTCACAATTATGTCTAGCAGCAAATGATCTTGCCGCATCTCTATCATTAATTTTTGAAGATAGCCCACCTTTTTTATCTCCAAAATTGACTTTTTTAACATTGCCTGTCTTAGGATCTCTAACATATACCACATATTTTGTAGGTCCACTAGATCTTTTTGGTTTATTTAATTCCGGCTCTGATTCCTCCATCATAGGTTGTTCTAAAGGAACATGTTTGCCTTCATATAAACCAAAGCTGTTTCTAAGTTCAGATAATGTTTTCATTACTTCCCTTTTATTGTTCGTACAACTTTGCTTAAAATCATTTTAAGTGCTGTCATATAAGCCCAACCATATCCATAAAAAATATGGAAGGTGTGGTTCTTTTCAATTGCAGATTTAGGACCAAATTTCTTTGTCCAATTATCCACGTACTCACCTTTATATCTTAAAACAGCATGAGAAGTTTTCCATTTACTTGGTCCAACTAAACAAATTCCTGCTTGGTGAGTGATTAATAACCACCACATTTTAATATGGCTTTCACCACATAATCGATACAATATAGAAAGTGCGTAATCTTCACAATCACCTACATATTTACCTTCAGCATCAACTGAATAGATTATCTTCCAAGCATCTGCCATCCCATATTGGTCTTTATCTTTACGATATTTCCATCTGGAATTAAATGACTTTACTATTGCGTCTCTTGTTTTATTATCCACCGAATTCGTGCCCCGCTACTCTTTTCATTTGCTTTTTATATTCAGCAAAATCTGGTTTATCTTTGTAAAGTTTAATAGAAATTTCATTTCTTTCTTTACCCTTTATTCTCCACTTATAACCTTTTTCTTTATGCTCAGGATCTGTAGTTTTAACAACACGACGCTTATAACCATCTTCCCAGGTTTCGCCTTTGTACTTACCTTCTCCTTCCAAAAAAGTCTTAAAGTTTTTCATTATTTCTTTTTCAAATCGTACCTAAAAGATCTACCTTTAGATTGACCTTTTTTAGTAATACCATATCCAGCCATACTAGCTAGTTGTTGTAAAATAGGAAAAGCCTTTTCGTCTTGTTTCATTCTTTTCAACTTAGAAATTCTACCTTCTATTTCGCTAAAAAATGTTTTAAGAATAGCCATGTCATCCATGACTAAAGGTGCTTCTTCTATTTCAACATCTTCATCAAACATACCAGATGCTTTCATCATTTTTAAAGCATCTTTCTTTGCAGCATCAGCATTTTGCTTATTAATTTTTTCTACTGCTTTTTTAATCATAGCTAAGCGTTTTTTCATTTCCTTAGGAGATAATTTTTCATTTACCTCTTCATTTTTTTCGCTTATGGATTTAACATAAGCTTCTTTCCAGTTTAAATGTTCTTTTTTCATTATTGATATACCTTTACGTATGCGCTAGAATCTTCTGATTTTGATCCAGCATAATTAACTATTTTTGTTATCCATCTATTAGCTTTAGTTCCAGAATTAATGTCTGCATAATATAGTACATACATGCATGCTAATTTAGAACCAATCCAATATACATCTTTCTTTGCAATCTCTTTTTCAAAATTTTCATAAGTTTCATTCTTATAAAAATGATTATATAATTTATAAAATATATTGAGATCTCTTTTCTTTCCTCGAGTAATATTTTTTGCTATTTTATTTAGAGCTTTATTATCAGGAAGTTTTTTTCTAAAGACTTGTTTAACAGCATCAATCATAATACCATATCCAGCACCACCGCCTCTTGCTGTTTTGAGTACTATTTCTCCTTTAATTGCTGCTCCAGCAGAGCCGGCTCTTAAAGACATTTTACCGGTATCAAAGACGATTGTAGCACCTTTATTATCCCAAAAGGTTCCTCTTACTTCTCCTTGAAATAAAAGAGATTTGATTTTATGATCATCGGTATCTGGTGGTAGTTTAATATTATATTCTTTTGCTTTTGCTGTTTTCTTAACAAGTTTAAGTGATATACCAACAACTTTTCTATCCACAAAATTTTGTAATATAGCTTTATTATAGCTTGAAATACTTTCTGGATTGAATGTTTTACTAATACTAATTGATTTATCAATGGCCCAGATATCTCCTGGATTCCATTTATCATCTTTAACAGCTTTTTGATCTGAATTTTTATATGCCAAATTTTTAAGTGCATATATATCATTCATAGTTTTACTATTTCGATGAAATTTGTGGGATTTATTGATGTAGCCTTTTTTAATAAGAAGAAGTGCTGATTCATAAGATGAATGAAACCAATCACCTTCAACTGAAAGAATTTCATCTAATGAGGCATCAACTTCAACTTGTTTATATGCAGCTTTTAAAATATCCGGATCCATAAAGAATTCTTCTGATTGAATTCCATGGTCTAATATAGCTTGGCATATAACACATTGATGTGATTCTGTAATTTTAGTATTTAGTGATCCTCCTCCGGATCCACCTCCACCACCAAAGACAGAACTTTTACCTAGATCAGAAGAACTAATAGATTTACCATTACCATGTAAAGGAAATGCCTTTTTAAGCTTTTTGAAAATTTCAATTTGCTTTAAGGCGTCTTCAATTTCAGTAACTGTAAATGTACCACCACTAGCTAATTCTAATGGTTGATTATCTCGAATTAATCTGGCTAAGATATCTATTCTATCTTCACCAGTAGTAGAATTAGGCTTATCCAATTGTCCAGGAGTCAGTTTTACTGCTTCCTGAATTGGCTCTAATTTAAACGATTTAAATGATCTCATAGATATCCCTAAGTTGTTATATCTATTTATACATTTTGGAAACTCAGTTCATTTCCTTTTCAAGGTCAACCCATTCATCATGATCGAAAAATGGGTTGGGTTTGATGTTTCCTTTATTGTCGTAACAGATAATTTTTTGTTCATGAAGAATGAGTAATGCATTTTCAGCACCTTTTCTAACTCCATCTTGATAGCACTTATATGCTAATATTAAGCTAGAAAGTAAAAACAATCCAAAAAATATTTCAATCATGGCTTGCAATCTTTTCTACCCAAACTTGGTAGCCTTTTTCTTTCATACCGCTAGCAAATTCCGCGGCGGTTTCTTCTAATTCATAGAGATATTCCGCCACGATATTTCCGTTCTTTTTAGCTGTAACTTTAAAAATCACCTGGAGCCACCTGTAAACACTTAAGTCCTTTTTCTCTCCACATATCAACAACTCTTTGTCGATCATCTAAGATGAATTGAACTGACCAAAATGGTTGTACATATTCTTCGTACATTTCCCACTTTACAATAGAATCTTCTCTAAAGTCTTTATCAGCTCTTGTGAAAATATGATCAAATGGTACTCTGTGTCTTTTTAACCAAGACCTACAGATTAATTCTGCAGAAGCTGGCCTTGCAGTAAAGATAATAATAGTATGATCTGCTGAGAATCGATGTACGATATCTCCTACAACAGGATCCAACCCATCTTCACTAGCCCTAGACCAGTCATAAGGATCTCTATCAGTAAATCCTTCACGATGACACAAAGTTCCGTCCATATCAACCAAAACAGCTGGCGGATGGACACCCTGAGTTTCAGTACTTCCCATGTCAAACCTTTTAAATAATTCTTGCTGATCCATAATAAATCAATACCCACTAGTAATGTGATCGTATGATTCGTCACATTCGTTAATTTTTTTACCGCATAAACACTCATCTTCGTCCTCCAAAGATGGTGCTCCTACAGCATCCCTTATTTGTGCTTCAGTAGCATCTTCACTGAGTCCAAACTCTTTGTAATAATCTACCATTATGCACCTCCATTTGTTGGAACTGATACACCTCTAGCCAAACCACCTGAGTGATCTGCTAAGTAGTGAGGACCAGTCCATGCTACACTATAAGTTTCAAAGATGTTTCCTCTAGCTTTATTAGTAGCTGGAGCATTCCTTCCAGCAGCTTTTAGAAGATCTCCAACTTGGAACTTATCATTTCCAAGATTAATGAATCCCCAAACTGAACCTTCAGTTTCTACTCTAATGTATTTTCTACCGTGGTGGAAAGAAACATTATCAGCAAATTTTGCAACTGTAGCTTCAGGGTCATTAAACTTTTTAGTGAATCTTGCGTAATCAGATATGATTGCGTCTTTTAGTATGTTTAATTGCTTTTCCATTAAATTAACTCCTTATTTAATTATTTAATATAGATATTATAACACACTTTTTTGCAAAAGTAAAGGACTTTTTGCATTTATTTTCACTTTTTTTATATCATTTTGTTATAAAGGAGTAAAGATTTTATCAATTATAGTACCACATTCTTTGGCTATTTCAATGTGTTCTTGCTGTGTTCCATGAGCTCCACGTAGTTCTATATAGTGAATCCAGCTTCGTAGCGTCCCATTAACATACATTCTAGACATAGTTAAGCCTTCAGGTAATACTGCACGAGCTTGTTCTTTTGCTATACCAGCTTCTATAGCCCAATCGTAAGCTTTTCTACATCTTTCAATAATTGTTTCTTGGTATGATTCCCAAATATAATTGATAGTATCATCTTTATCTAATGGTATAGAATTTTGACGATTTTTAAGATCCTGCATCCTAGCTTCTCTTGTAGTAAACTTTAGATCATTAGTTGGATCTGCATATCTTTGACTAAATTCTTGAAATGAAAACGACCGGTGTCTTAAGATTTGACGAGCAATATCTCTTGGACAATTAATTTCCATACATACAGAAACCATTTCCAATGGAGACCAGTGTTTATGTTTGATTAGATATTTTACCAGCTTCTCAGCTGTTTCCTCATTGAACTGATTATCAGGGTTTGATACCCTAGCGCAATAAGCAACCAGCTGTAGAACATCATTTGGAATATCGAAGTCTACAGCTGGTTGTGAATATGATATAAGTTTCACATCCATCATAATAAATTACTTTCCTTAACTTTCAGATTTAACTAAAGTGTAAATGCCCCAAGCTAGACCAACCCAAGCTGCAAGCTTAGCTAATCCACCAAATAAAATAATAGAACCACAAATGGCAATTAGACCTACTCCATCAAGAGAGGTTCTTTCACCTAGTCTTCCCATTACCCAATCTTTTGCTTTTACTAACATATTTTCTCCTAAGTTTTAAAATCAGCAAACGTGTCTTTCGTTTCTCTATCGCCCCACGTTGCTATAGGTTTGTCGGGAGCCATATCTGACATAATATCAGTTTGAGCCGACTCTTCAACATCGTAAAGTTTCATTCTAGCACGATCTATACCAATTACAAATCTCTTATATTTGGTTGGATCGTTATAACGATTCTTCAATTGCTTAACAAGTAACTGCCCAAGTTCTTCTAATTCCTCAGTTGAAATTAGAGCAAACATAAGATCAGCAGTTGCTGGTAAGCCAAACGATTCCGAAGTATCTTCCAATCCGACATCAGTATTACTATAACCAGATCGTGTTGTTTGCGTTGCACTCACGATCGGAAGATTAAATTCGACAGCCAAACCACGTAGCTCTTCAGCTATAGATTTAACATACGAATAAGTATTTATACTTCCACCTAAGCCTTTTACCCTAGATGATGCACAAATATTTAAATAATCCAGATATATAATATCGGGTTTGAAATTCTTTTTAAGTTTTAATTCGTTCAATAATGCTCTGAAATGACCAGTATGAGCTGCCCCTGTAGGATATTCCTTAACAATTAATTTACCAACTGCTCCTTTAGCAATCTTTTCAATTTTAGAATCAAATACATTTTTAGGAAGTGATTCCAATTGTTGTATTGGTAAGTCCATAAGGTTAGCATCAATACGTTCAGCAATTCTTTCTTCAGCCATTTCCATGGTAATATATAAAACGTTTTTACCAAGTTCTAGATTTGCTGCAGCACAATGACACATGAATAGTGACTTACCAACACCTGTGCCGGCCATAGCAATATTCAAGGTTTTATTTGGTAAGCCACCCTTCGTAATTTTGTTAAGATAATCCAAATCAAATGGAATACGAGTTTCTTTGGTATTATAAAAAGTGAAACGATCATCGCTATTGTCTATATAATCATGACCAATGTTAGGATCGAAAGATACACCAAGAGCGTCACTAAGTATATTTGGAATAGCACCATCATTTCTTTCTGGATCTTTGCCATCTATAATTTGAATTGAATCCATAATGGCATTATAAACTGCTCTATCTTTACACCACTTTTCAGATTCATTGATAAGGTAATCTATATCAATATCAGATTTTTGTTTTAATTCATTAATTAGTGTTTGTGTTCTATTAAGAACATCTTCTGGAGCATTGACCTTTTTTAGTTCTAATTCTAATACTTTACCAGATGGAATCTTATTATGTTGATTAACAAAAGTTACTACTAAGTCAAATACAACTTTATGTTCACCTTCAAAGTATTCTTTCTTTAGAAAAGGTATTACTCTTCTGCAATACTGTTCGTCATTAATTAAATGATTAAGTACCTGTGTTGGGATTTCATTCGTTATTGCCAATTCCTATGCTCGCTACATTATTTTTTTGATTTTCTTCTAGAGATACTTCAATAATATTTTGAAGTACTCCACCAATATAATTTTTGAAATTTATGTCATTCAATAAATCATCTTCTTCAAATTTTCCAATCTCAATTGGATTCCAAGAAAACGAAAGAGTTGCAGTTCCAAGTTCAGGTGATTCGTTCACCTTAACTTGTCCATACATATATTTAACACCCTTCCATTTTCCTACAAGTAATTCTATTGCATACCAATCTGAATCATCAGCTTCTATAAACTTATAATCGTTTTCGGTTATGACTTCTTGATTACTCATCTTCTAAATCCAATTCAACTTCCAATAAAGGTTTATGACCAATTTGGTAATGTCCTTTAATGAATTTTTTGAAGTCAGTACCAGAAAATATAGGTTCCCAAAAATCTTTTTCTAAAGTTTGTGCTGCTCTTACTTTCGGATCAAGCAATTCTCCAGTTTCCTTGTCAACTCTACAATACCAACCATTGGAAGGCTTAGCAACATAATTACCAGCCAAACCAACATCCAGCAAACCAGAATAAGTTTCAATACCACCTTCCCATGTAACTGAGATAGGTACCTTTGATTTTTCTCTAACAAATCTTGATTTCTCCACATTAATTATAAAATGATAACCCTTGATTTCAGTACCTTGCTTTTCTTGCTTTCTACCAATAATCCAAATATTATCTGCTGAATAATAAATACCTGTTCCACCTGAAACAACTGCTTTAGGGAACAAACCAATTTCTTGATAAGTATGATTAACAGCAAGTAAAGGGATATTCTTCATAGTAAGATAAGGAGTAACCATTCGGAATAATCCCTTTAATGCTTTAGCTCTTGACATATCAGCAACTGATTTTTCGTTAAGAGCATCTTCCAATTCTTTCTTAGAAGCTAGGTTACCAATTGAATCAATTACAATAACAACCTTATCTCCTCGATCGATATTTTCTAATTGCCCAACTAAATCAAATTTAAGTTGTTCAACATCAGTAATTGGTGTATGTAATACCCTACTAGTATCTATATCAAAAGACTCAAAATATGATTGTGGTGAACCAAATTCAGAATCATAAAATAAAAGTACAGCATCTTCATGTTCTTTTAAATATGCACTTGCCATAAGTAAAGCAAATGAAGTTTTAAAATGTTTACTTGGACCAGCCAAAACTGTGAGTCCACTTGAAAGTCCACCATCAGGATCTCCTGATAATGCTACATTTATCATAGGAACACTAGTTGTTACTATATCCTTTTCTTGAAAGAATACCGAATCTTCCAACACTTCAGTTGATTTGATTTTAGAATTCTTTTTAAGTTTATCCATTATAGACATTATCGATACCTCCTATCTGGTCTTAATTGCATTGATTTTTCTTTCTTTTTCCAGCGAGCTATACCTTCAGCTTTTTTCCTTTTGCGTTTTGCAGTAGGCTTTTCATAGAATTCTCTACGTCTAACTTCTTGTACAATACCAGCTCTTTCACATGCTTTTCTAAATTTTCTTAGAGCAACATCAAATGGCATTGGCTTTGATGGTCTTTTATCTTTAGGATGTCTCTTCCTATGTCTTAAATCTATACTAGGCAACGTACTGATCTCCCGGTTCCCAACTACATCCGGTTAATCCACCGGCTTTGAGAGCCTGAATTGTTCTTAAAATTTCATCAGCACTTCTTCCTGTATCTAAAGCATTTGCAGATACATGTTGAATAGTACCTTCTGGATTAATGATAAAAGTTGCTCTTAAACAAACACCTTCCTCAATATCCAATATACCACATTCACCTGATAGATACAAACCAGTATCACCAGCTAATGTGTGTTTAATTTGTCCAATAATATCATTTTGCAACTTCCAATTAAGTTTGCAATATTCATTATCACCTGATATTCCTAACACAATAGCTTCATCCATTAGTTTATCCATACCTGCAATTTCAGTTGGACAAATAAAAGTAAAGTCTTTTGGATAGAAATAAATTACTGCCCAAGATCCTTCCAATTGCTCGGAAGAAACTGTGACATGTTGATTCTCAGCATTGATACCATTAAGGCGAAACGCTGGGAATTGATCATTTACACTAAGCATATATTCTCCATTTTTTTAATATATTAGATCTATTATAACATAAATTGGTCCAATTGTAAAGGACTTTTTTCATATTCATAGGTTTTTTTCTTGTTATCTTGTACCAAAAAGTCAGTATCTATTAGATCTAATCGACCTTCCAAATACTTTTTAACCATATATGCTGGATGTTCAGCAGTTGTCACTGGTACATTTTGACAAATATGATTAAGAGATCTTTTAGGATTTAAAAGTTCAAAATCAGTTGGAAGCTTCATAATCGATAAAGCTTCTCGTACGGTTAAAAATCTGTCTTCATCTGGATGAGTTAGGTTGGTTGGCATATGACCAACAAAAGCACCTATTTTGTCTACTGGTATTTCAACACCTTTTCTCATAATGTTGCCACCAGCTTTCAGCTTATGGTATTGTCTATCACATTTTTTTGCAACAATATCATAGCCTTTTTCTCTCATCCATTTTGCTACAACTTTGTAGTTTGTTCTTTCTTCAATATAGTCTTGTAACCCAACTGATTTGTCTAGTTTTGAAACAAACTCTGCATGGGTAATTCCACCTTCTAATTCTTCTAAAATATACTTATAGTATGGTTCTTCTGAAGGGATCTTATCATTAGTTAATACGCTCATAGGATCGTTTGGATCGCGATTAATAGCACGTATATCATCAGCAATGAGTGATGGTTTTCTATCAATATATTCAAACATTGGTACTTGATCTCCTTTCCAAAAGAAGTAAAAAGTACGATCTCTGACTTGACTTAAACCATGTAATAAAGATTTAGTTTTAAATATACTGAATGTATATCCATTGGCTTCACCAATTTTTCTTAATCTTTTAACTACAGGTTCACCCATTTTAGATGCTAATCTTGGAGCATTTTCTCCCCAAAACACTTTTGGTCTAACTTCAGTAAGCACATATTCAGCAGATTTAATCATCCAATCATTCATTGGACTATTACTTGCAGCCTGTGGACTAAGTGAACTTAATCCTGCGCATGGGCATACTGTATTTACTACATCAACTCCTTCAGTATGTTTTTGACCTTTCGATAAATTTAAATACGGAATTTCGTTATTATAGTAATTTAGTAAGTGTTCTTCATTAGCTTGAAATCCATCAAACGTAAGAAAATACTTTGGTTTATTTTTAAATATATTTTCCATTGCAATGGTTTCACCACCAATTAATGGAACTATGCTTGCCCATGTGTTCATATTAAAAGAAATCCTCAAGTGTGTTAGTTGCTTCCATACCATTCCAATATGGATAGTACTCTCTTGATAAATGAATTGATTGTGGCTTTTCCATATAGTCAAAATCAAGTTCACCCTTTTTATTTAATAAATATTTAGTCCATTGAATACCTAATCCGGAATCATGAATAATTTCATTAAATAATTTTCGAGCGCTATTACGCTCTTCCCATGTACCACTAAAAGGTTTACCATTATAGAATCCTGATTTAGGAATCTTTCGTGATTCATTTTCGATTGGTAGAAGTTCGTATATACGACCTGGAACAGATAAGTTCTTCACCTCCTCGACATATCGTTCAGCAAGATCTTTTACGTTCTTCTCCCAACCTCCTTCTAATCTACATACATGATGTCTTATATCAATATTACCAAAATAAAATTCTACTGATCCCTCAGTTTCTATATTGATAAATGATTTAAGACCTTCGTTTAATGCTCCATTTAAAGTTTTAAACGGAACACTATTCACAGTCCAACCTGGCCTATACATACAGATTGAATGAGAATCTCCTACTACCAGTTTTTTTGTTTGATTCGGATAATCGACTCGTTCAGCTTCTTCGAACATACGTTCAAGATTTTCGAGATCGACCTCATTCCATTCTGGTTGTACATCCTTTTTAGCTGATTCAAGTTTTGATTGAACCATTTGGTGGTATGGTGGAAAGTCCATTCCAATCGAATAAACTTTACCTTTGAACTTAGAAAAGTTAACAGTGTTTTTAACGTATGGAAAACCATAGACGCCACCAAACATATTAATGCCACCAGACCAGTCATTCCCATGATAAACCCAAAGAGCATCATAATTGTTGTGGTCTTCAATTTCTCCACCGTAATTGATATCGCAGTGTCCATATTTCTCCTTAATCATATCGCCATATATTACACCTTGAGCTCCTCTATGAGAAGCCGCTCTTTTAGCAATAGGTATAAATGGGCAGTTAATTATATTTTTCATATTAAAAATTCTTCTATTGATGATGGTTTATGTTGTAAACTTTGTACAATCGACGTCACATCAGTATTTGCAATTTGTCTTTTTTCAATTCTTGATGTATTCTTTTTCATATCGCAGTATACTCCGTATTGACATAACGCCACTTCAGCAGTATAACACATCAATTCATTTTGTGGAAATGAATATACTTCTTTATCCTCCACAATAACATTGTGCCAAAAATCATTAAATTCAATTTTGCCAAATAATTTTTCTTGGTTTTCTCTTACCCAAACAACTTGATTTCCAGGTGAACATTCTCTATTAGTTAATTTTGGAAATAACATTTTAAGAGTAAGTTGACATCCTGGTCCTGGCACTACAAATGCCTCATCATGATTGAATGGTAAGTTAGGATTAGTTGATTGGTCAGTAGCTCCATGATAACCATAGTAAGGACCTATACCTTCTTTCGAAAGTAATATTTCAACACATTCTTTTAAAGAAGTACAATTAAGAATTTTATCAACAGTACCATCTACTAACCAATCTGATAACCAAACAATCATATTGACTGCATGAGTATCAAATCCATATTTCTGTTTTGCAAATTTATTTGATGCTCCCATAAGAGATGTATGAAGTTCAGTCTTTGACCAAATAGAATATCCCAAACCTTTGGCTCTATCTAAATTAGATCTAATTGTACTTACATATTCTGGATCGATTAAAGCTCGTTCAAAATCAGTGTAAGCTTTCCTTGGATCTAATTCAGCATTAAGAACTCTATGGCAGTCTCTTCCTCCATAAAAGTGAGTAATTAAAAAATTAAGTACTCTATTCTTTTCAGACATTTCTTTATTTGTGGATATATTTGTTGCAATGTATCGTAAACGATCATCCATTGTTACATTAGGACCAAAGTATTCTGTGTTCCATTGTATTGCGGGATCATCTCCATTAAAAGATTCAGATATACCAGCTCGATAATCAAATCCTTCAATAACACGTTTCCAAAAATAAGCAATATCATCTGCTACATTTTGATCAACATATTTCCACAAATTAGTACTTGACATGTTCCTCGCTTTCTCTAACCAAATGTATTATTTGTAAATCCGGATGAACCTTTTTAATTTCAGCAATTTGAATAGGATCATCTTCAAAGTGTAATCCTACTTTATAGCCATGAACTTCTTGAAGCTCTTTTATCATTTGAGCTTTATGCTTACCAGAAGCTTCACGACTATAATCAGGATGATTTCTTTCCAATGGATTAAACAATACTCTATTATATATGTTTCTAGATTCAAGCATTTTTTCAGTTTCTTCTCTTTGTTCGAACGACCGCCCTGTGATAATAATGTCCATATCACAAGGTCTTACGCCATAATGCTCTTCACCAAAATAGATGACACCATCAATATCAAAAGTATTAACTAAGACTTCAGACATAATCATTCTCTGCAGATTGAAATGTATGTGGTAGATCTTTTGCTTTTGGACGATTGTCTGCCATCTGAGGTTCTGTCATTGGAGTTACTACTCGTCTTGCTAAAGCATCACATTCGAATTTAGCATCTTCTGTTTTCAACTGAACAGGTGGAGTCTTTTGAGTCCAAGCTGATGGACCTCTTAAGAAACCTACAATACCCATTTCAGAAGCTACCTTACAAAAACGAATTGCTGAAACAACTACGCCACCAGAATTTGGTGAATCTTGTACAGAAAGTCTTGCCGACATTTCATAACGAGCACCAGCAAATCCATAAGCAACCATATCAAAATTTGCAATTTTATTATCAGATGAAATATAATCTCCACCTGGTTTTTGTAAAACTGTTAATGATGGTCCAGCATATAGAGTCATACCAGAAGTAGTTTCATCTCTTACAATATTTTGACCTTTCAAAACATTTTCTTTTGAAACATGTTTATTATGTAGCCTATACTCTTTAGCCATATTTAAGAAATCAGTATTAGCAGTTCTACCTGTTCTAATATGTTCTTGACCTTGAGTAGAACCAGCTGCCATATTCATTTGAATATGTTGTGTAACCATAAGACCAGAATCTAACATAGCACCTTGAAGAACTTCAGACATTCTTGAAGCACCCCAAGCTGATCTCATATCAGATCCAACAATAGTTAAACCTTTATCGATAAATCTTTGTTCAGTTTCTACAGCATCTTCAGTTGATATAAGTGTAGGAATACAATTTACAAAATGTACTCCTGCAGCTAAAGCTACATCAACCCAATACTTTGAAGCATCTTCTGAACCTACCGGTAAATAGTTAATAAGAACATCTACTTTATGATATTGTAAAAGTTCTACAGTTCTATCAAATGATTCTGCTGGTATTGCACCATTGACAAATGTAACTTCATCAGGATAATCATTCATATGAGGAGCAATTCCATCCAGTTCTGGAGCAGAATATACTACTGCATCATTAGATACACATGAAGAATTACTTTTAGTTGTAATCTCATCAACGTGATCCATTGCGCAATTAGGTTGAGCTCTTAAAGCTTCAGCTAATTTTTTATTTACTTTACGTTTGTCTATATCGAATCCAACTACAAATTTAATATCATGTACTGAATATCCACCGATATCCTCATACATAAGACCTACTTTGTCTTGTGGGTTTTCGTTATAGTATTGAATGCCTTCCACTAGGGACTTGGCACATGATCCGACACCTACAATGCCGACTTTTATTTTTGACATATTTTTCTCCTTTATATCAGTTTATTTAAGTGAGTAGTTTGACTGGATTAGAGTAGCTCACTATAATATAGTTATAACTGTTGAAATAAGTTCCTTAATAAGAAAATTAATCCAACACCATTTAATAGAATCAAAGCTCTATCTTTCCAAAGGACTGCAACAACAGTCCATAATGCAACACCCATTGTAGATATAACTAGGTCAAATAATAAAAACCCATCTATTCCACGAATTGACATTGCTGTTAAAATAAAACCAGATGCAATCCATTTAATATACCAATCTAATGTATATTTTGGAGTTGCTGATTTATAAATTCTTTTACTATTTTTTAATTCGTTTTCTGTAAATTTTTGTTTAGTCATATTTTACTAACTCGTATTTTACACCAGCTTCCTTAAAAAATTTATTTGTTAATTCAAAAGAGTCATCCCATTTTTTTGGGAGATTTTGCATCCATGGAGATATCACTCTTTTAATTCCAACTTGGATAATTGCTTTAGCACATTCATGGCAAACTGGTAATCCATAAACAAAAAGATCTGCACCATCTAATGAAACACCATTCCATGAAGCATTGTAAATACAATTCATTTCAGCATGAACAATTTTTTTATATTTTTCTTCACGATTATCATAATCGCTGTCATCCATACCTCTTGGATATCCATTGTATCCTTGAGCTAAGATTTGGCCTTTTGTACCAACTGCAATTGCACCAACTTGAGTGCTTGGATCTTTACTCCAAGTAGAAACTTGTCGTGCAATACCAAGATATCTTGGCCACCAAGTAGAATCTCTTTTGCCACTTTCCATATTTAATAATCTATGCTTCATTTAACTAAATCAAAATGTCTTTCATATACATGTAAATTTTGTACTTGCCAATGCATGTCACCAGCATCCATGTGTAATTCCCAAGCCAATTGGTGTAGAACATATTGTTGCCAAGCATAATCATTACGATAGCCAAAGATCACATCATTAGAACGCATTTGAACTACAGCATGTAGTTTAGAATCACGATCATAATATGTAACTGAATTAGTACAAATAAAATCATTTTTGCCATTTTCATTATACTCTTTCCAAATACTTGGACGTGTATAAATCATTGAAGCTCTACGAGAATCTGGATTTGCTTCCAATTCATTAATTACTTGTTCAAATTGATTGTAGTATTTGTCTGACCAAATTAAGTGACCATAGTTTGAATTGATTTCACCATGTTCATTTGCTGAATATTGCCAAGCTTTAGGTGGTTCATCACCATACGGAATATCATTAATGTTAGTAGATTGGCTATCATACCATTCTATTTCTGCATCAATATAGTCATCGTTTGGTTTACCAAATATTGCATCTTCATCTGCAATAAATGAGGCACCAATCATTTC
>Ga0181397_1000141_pt1 | contig 26423 bp, 50 predicted proteins | sample 20SPOviralmetaG_FD_130126 | JGI IMG/M metagenome (GOLD analysis project Ga0181397, IMG submission 130126) | Marine viral communities from the oligotrophic San Pedro Time Series (SPOT) site, San Pedro Channel, CA, USA - 20 SPOT_SRF_2011-02-23 | ecosystem: Environmental > Aquatic > Marine > Strait...
ATATATTGACCAGAGCGAACCTTATCTAAATCTCCAGTACCTTCATCATTGGTTACTCTAGCCTTTAATTCATTAGCTTTGTTTATATCATAAGGTGCAATCATATAATAACAAGCAAGAGTAGCTGTATTTAGAACAATAATCTCCGGGAATGAGTTACCCATTGCTGAATCTTTCTGCTTATAGATTGGCACTCCAACCATTGACCTCACCATATCACTTGCTCTTTTAATGCTATTTGATACATGGGTTGCAAAGTCAGCACCACTCTCTACAATAGAACTGTTAAGCGTATTAGCACTTCCACCACTTTGGTATAGTTCTAGTAGGTCAGTGGCACTATTGTATTTGTATTCATTATCTGCATTAGGTGTATCAGTCACGACTGTCATCTCTTGCCCATCTACATACAACTGGTCTACTGTTCCAGAATCATATAGATAAAATAAATGAGATGTACCAGATGCAATGAAGTTTGAATTAAGTATTCTTTTGGAATCATATTGTCCTATTTCTGGGCAAATATATCTCAAATCGTCAGCCTCACAGTATTGAAATTCACTCATGCTCTAAAATCTCCATAGTTTATATCCAGAATTTCAAATTCAGCATTCTGGAGCCTGTTAATTATTTCTGCAACTTTGTTGATCGTCTTACCATCGGCATTGATTAGGTCGTATATTTTAATCTCTTTTGCAATTCTGATTGATTCATCAACATTTTTAAACGGTTGTTCATGTGCATAATCATTACTCATCGCTCTCTCCAATTTAGTTTTCATCTTCTTTTTCGTGGCTTATATGGACATTTATTCATATTGCTGATATAATTATTATTCTTTGCAATGCCACATCTCAATTCATCCTTTGTTTTACCACAAAAAGCACATTCCTTATCTTTAATTGGACAATACAAAAACATTAATCAATCAATTCTATGTGACATAGGTCATCAAAACCATTATCTTTTGTTGTTCTTTGTTCTTTACCACTCATAACATCCTTATCAAGACTTGGTGAACTCCAATCTCCTCCCCATCGTACATTGATTCCCATTTGTGTTGCTATGCCTAGAATAAAGCCACCTAAATAATGCCAATCATCTCTATTGTCCCAGTCTATACCAGCCTTGCTGTATGGAGCAATATCAACCGCCTTACCTCGAACGTGCTTTCCATATTTTGTTTTTGATTTGCCTTGTGCCACTAATTCATTTTGACGTTCTTGGCTTCTCAACCCTTCGATGATTGTGATATCGTAATACTTAACAACCTCATTTAAGACATTTACAAGCCTAGAATCAACACCTTTCAATCGTTGCCTACTTCTTCTACCAAATTTTGGCATTAACCAAGCCTCCTTATTACAGATTCTGCCCATGCCCTACCGGGATTACCTCCCCACAGATCCCAAGCGATAGCGGCTCTGCTATTCTTATCGTTCCTTCTGTTCCTTCTTTCGGCTGGTGTATCATGTCTTGCAAAGAAAGATGTTATTCTTCTAATGGTTTCAATAGGGATATTTTGACCATTGGAAAGAGACCTTGCCCTTGCAACACCAACACTAGTACCACCTCTTCTTGATGGAGGTAGTTCCCTACGCCTTTCTAACGCTCTACGAGCCTTATTCTGGACACTTTTAGGAGGAACTGGCACCTACTTACGTCTCTTTGATTTTGTCATCTTTTTACGCTTTTTTGGTCTACCAACTTTTGAGTATGTTCCTTTCCCTTTTGGCATTAGAGACCTAACCTTTTTAATAGTACACCTTTGATTATTTTCCACAAAGCCTCAAGAATGGCTCTCTCTGTTTTCTCTGAAATGATAGGTATATCAACAGCTTTGTTGATTTCATCCATGATTTCATCTTTTGTTTTATCTGATAGTAATTCATCAGCTATCATTTTCATTAACATTAGATTATCCTCATTATTGTGTTTACAATTATTGGAAATGTAATCAAAGCAATTCCTCCCCAGACTTGCATCTTTGCAATATCTGTTTCATGCTTATCTACTTTTCCATTCAATTTATCCAAATGCTTCTCAATTCTACCCAATCCAGAATAGATATTTTTTAACCTCTCATCATGCTTTACGAGGATGCCATATATTTCTTTATTATCCATCTTCGCTCCCGGTAATGCTGTGAAATCTTCCACCATTTTTTGGCAACTGTTTCTTAATTACCATAGTTTTCAAACTCTCGTTAGGTACTGCCATTTTTATGTTCCACCTTCCATCTTGGTCTTTCATGTAAAATACTGTTTTCCTTATTCCCATCCTTACAATTCTAGCTGGTCTTTCATCGGTTCCAAGATACACAACATCATCTTGATTGAGATCGTTTCCCAAAAATACCATAAGACCTTCATAGACATTTAATATAAGTCCTTTAAATATGGATACAGATAAATATGCGAATACAAGCCAAACAGCCTTTCCAAATAATTGTTCTGCAATGTGTTGAAACTCATTATGATTCATCTATTCTCTTTATTAAACAACTTCCAAGATAAAGGATTTACATTAATATTCATTTTTTCTTCATAGAATGAAACTCTACTCTCCAATTCTGACCTTTTCCGCTGTTCCTCCATGCTGTGCTTATCAAATAAACTCCGAATTTGGCTATCTGTTTCCACCAGTTCTGTTTCAAGGGTTGTAAGTCGAGACATAATATTATAGTACCCATACACAAGACCACCCACAAGAACACATAGCTGTACCATCCAACGGAGATTGATGCTAAAAGTATAATGGTCATCAACCACAGCACCACGATAACTTCTCGCTGTTTTAACATCACTCATGTTCTATATCTTCAAACTGATGATGCAACCAGCACCAGTTTGAGCTTGTGTAAATCTTTCCATGATAATAATGCATATTAGAATCAGCATCCATTATCTCTATAAATACTGTATTTGTTACAGTATCCTGTGGAGTGAGTACAACACCTCCTACGCTCCATCCCTGACTGCATCCTGTTACTGTTAAAAGAAACAGGAATATCATAAGAAGTATCAATGTTCTCATAAACAACTTCAAAATCATCTCTACTTATTTTCTTGATCGTATTTTTCAATATGCTTATCTATTTTTGATTTATAATGTTTTAATCCACCATCTAATTGCCGAAGATTAAAAGCCATCTTATCCCTTTTATTATTCAAATCTAAATATTGATTGAAATCATCAATCTCATATTCGTCGAATAAACTTACTTTGTACTTCTTACTTTGATATTCAAAGGTCTGTTCTTGTGGTTTTTCTTTATTTTTTGCCACGATACCTCCCTATTTTATTATTCTGATTCAGTAATACTATCTGCATAAGCAGACTTCAAATCATCTGTCCATAATGCACCAGCTAATGCTTTTAATTCATCAGATTCGCCACTTATATCAGCATCTGGTGATAATACTTTTCTACTATATGAATAAGATAGTTCCTTACCATCTTCCATTATAGAGGTTTTACAGCGTTCTTGAATAATTTTATATTCACCACGAACCTCATAATCGTATGTTACTTTTTTTTCTAAAGACATTATTTACTCCTTGTTAGTTCCACTTAATTATCCAATTAAGAATTATGTTGTTAAATAGCTACCACTAATCATAAATCCACCATCTGCTGATAACTCTGCTCCTGTCATTTCACTGCCACCAGTTGCAGAATCCCAGAGCCAGACTTTAGCATAAGATGTGCCTTTCCAAGCAGTTAAATTCATGCTATGCCCAGCAGTAATGTTTAAACCTTCGCAAGAACTAACCGCAAAAGCAGAATAATTACGATTACTGTCTGCAACTGCAAATGGTAGCCCTGTTACTCTTATTGCTCCACTTACACTTCCGAGCGATGTTACTAAAATATATGCTGTAACTGTTACCTTATTACCTACCTTCGTATATCTACCGCCAATAGCACCATGCATTGTTGCATTATTAGTACCATCTGAAACAACTGGAGACCAATCGCCTTCTTCATAATCATCAAGTGTGTTCGCATCTGAACTTGCATTTTGAGATGCTGGGAATTTTAATTGACCAGATGTTAATTCTACTACTCCAGCCGAAGAAATAGTCAGCCTATCAGTTGATGGGCCAGACCTAAATATCATATTATCAGAGCCATCAACTTTGATTTGTCCTTTTACAGTTTGACTAGCATTTTCCTTGAAAGAAACAATTGCAAAGTCATCAGAGCTTCTGCCATGTATATCTAATACAGCAGAGGAATCACCATTGGCTTTTATTGATAACCTTGATGATGGAGACATTCCAATCCCGATATTATCTGTATTTAGATATAATGATGATCCTGTACCATCTCCATCAACAACTTGTATTGCATTAGAGCCATTTCCAGCAACTAATGAATCTGTATTTCCATTTAGTTTTAATAAAGAAGTATAACTACTTGCTACACTTGCCCCTGTTAAACTTGCCATTTTCTATCTCCTTTCCATGAGATTTTGTTCACAGCTTCCTGTGAGGTTATTATTAATCTATGAAGTTCCACTTACGATCTTCATCTTCAAATTTTGTAAGCATATTTTCCCATTTAATCTTACCCATGTACTCATCACTCATTGCATTTATACTTACACCAGACTCACCTTCCATATCAGCAAATGCAATTCTTAAAGCAGAGTTGATACTTGTTCCAGAGCCTCCCTGACCATTTGCCCATTCTTTCAACATCTTACCCAATGATCCAGAATGTCCTAACTCTTCAAGACCAGCACGAACCGAATCATTTAAACTTTTTGAGCCAGATGTTATTCCAGCTATATCGCTGAAATACTCTCTCATTATTGAATTAAAACTTTTCTTTGTTCCTAATGCCATTTATAATCCTTTAGAGTTGGGGAGGGAACCGAAATCCCCTCCCCTGTTATCATTATGATACTTTATGATACTTTAGTATGAACCTCTACACCCCAACCATCAATGATTTCTGTAACTCCCCAGAAACCACTTCCGATGATGTTATCACGAAGATATGAACCTTCACGATATACCTCGGTCTTGATTAGTTCTCCAGCGTATCCCATTCCCAATGCACCGGGAACAAAGACTCCACCTTTAACAGCGTTTGATGCAACTGTGAACTCTGGTGATGAATGGATACCAATACCAGCGATCTGTGATACAAATCCTGTTCTAGCACCTTCATCCTGTACACCAGCACCAGCGAACTGGGCCGCTGTTACTAGGTCATTATGAACTCCATAAGTTCCCCAGATCTGTCTTGGATCTAAAACTGCACTAGGTTGCCCAAGAGCAGAATTTTGCTTTAGACTAGAAAGAGCAGAAAACAGATTATCAACAGATAGAGCCGAATCACTAGCACCGGCAGTATTTGAAAATCCATCCATAAGAGCATTCAATAATGCATCGGCTTTAGCGGCCATTGCATTACCTAACAATGCACCAACATTAGATGCGACATCATCAGCATTAGATCTCATTGCCTCATCATAGATTGGAACCATTGCTGAATACATATCCAGAGTTGCTGTTTTCTTTTCAGAATCCAGTTGTGTTGATGGTGTTACAGTACCTTCAGCAGTATTTGCTACATCAGCACTAGTTAGTTTGTTACTTCCAGCATTGTATGCAATGAAAGTTATTTGGTCAGCCTTTGGTTCACCTTTTACAGTTACCAATGGCATTGTGACATTTGCTTCCGAGAATTTAATTACTGCTTCTGATTCGATTACTTCAAGTAATCCACCAGCGAAATTCCCTGTATCTCCAGCGGCCATTTTGTATTATCCTTTTTTCCCAAATATAGCATCCCATCGGTCTTGCGAGATGTGAGTAAATGTACTCCTCAAGTCCTTGCATAAAGGAGCCTTCTCTTGTCCAACACAAATCCTAAACCCATCTTCGTATGGTATTTGTTCACCATTTGAAACATAGATATGCTCACCATCTTTCGATACAGCAGATGATACACTTCCAGTATCCATTCCGGTTGTAGGATTATTGTTAATTGAATTTAGATGCAAAGGCTTCTTTGATTTTCGCATAACTTGATTTGTCCAATTTCCCACTCGCAACATCCCGGGCCGCATCTGTCAAAGTACTATAACCTTGATAACCAGATGCAGTTGAGTTGTCTACACTTGGAACATTAGTTTGTTTATTAATTAATTTTGAATGAACTACTTTCACTTGAGAATAATTCATTTCTTTAAAAGCATCCCTCTCATCTTCAGAGAAATCTGCTAACATCTTCTCAATCTCTGCATTATCTCTATCCTTATAGGATTGAAGTTCTGGAGTGATAGAATCATACTTTGCTTTTGTTTCTTCGTACAACATCTTGTATTCATCGTTTTCAGCTAGTTGTGATTGTCTATCCTCTTCCATCTTCTTCTCAAGTTCTGCAACACGAGATTCAGCTTTCTGCAATCGTTCTTTCTTCTGCATAACCTCTCGCAGTAAATCACTATCTTGATTGCTAGATGATGATTCATTCCGGCTGTCAGTAGCCACCTCTTGTACGCTATCTTGTACTGTTTCTTCGCTCATGTCCGAGCCTCCCTTCATTTACCTATTTTAAGGTTGATTGGCTTTTTAGTAGCCTCCCTAGCATTCTTCTCGATATGCTTATCAACCTCATTCAAAATAAATCTTTCAACACCTTTCGATACTGGTCTTACATTACTGGTTACTGTTCTACCCATATCATCATTCCATTGAATCTTCTGTGCATTAGTACCTGACCAACCAATTACAACTTTATCTTTTGTGAATCCTCTGGTTTGTAGATTCCCCATCATGTCACCAGTAAGTTGTAAATCAACCTTTGATGAGGTAGATGATTGCCTCTTGAACTTGCCAGATGTTTTTCTTGTTACATAATCTTGTGCATATATTTTAATCTTTTTATTGTTTACTGTTTTTGTAAACCAAAATGGCTCATGTCTTTTATATGGCGTAAACTTCTTACCAAATACATCTTTGCCACCTTTGGTAGTATGCACTCGTATTCGGTCTGCTGATTCATCACCAACAAACTTCCAGAATCGCTTGGTGAATGTTGGTATATCTCTTAATTCTTTAGCCATTTAATTGCTGTTGAGGTGTTAATGGTGTTCTTTTGAATCCACCTTTGTTATCAATAAAATTCTTTGCTTGTTCGGGATCAGTTAGTTTCTTTGAAACCGATGTTTCTTTTGCCCATCTATGTCTACAATTAAATCCTCCACCATCAACAAATGCACCGGGATACTGTGATTTGACCTCATCCATTGTTAGGCTACCAGCAGACATCATATCTAAACATATATCTCTGGTCCTATCATCTATCGGACCTTGATATACATAAGTAGCATCTGGTGAATCAAAGGTTGCCATCTCTGCTGTGACATTTCTTTCAAATGTATTCAATGCAGTATTAGCTAGTGTTTCGGCTTGGTCTGGTCTTAATACATTGCCTAACATACTTTGTGCAATCTCTCTCTCGGTCTTACCACCTATAATACCTTTCACAGCCTCATCTATAATCTGTTCGCCCATCGTACCAATCTGCTTTCTAAATGTAGCCTCATCCAATCGAACTAATGCTTGTAGCGTTTGCTCTGTTACTTGTCCTGTTGCTTCCATTCCAAGTAGTACACCTTCGTATGATGCGATGTATTTATTCAGATTGTTCTGCATACCAATCTTATTAAAAATATAATCATCGACATCAAGCGTGGAAATGAGCGAGATAAACTCTTCCCTTGTTAGTGACCTTTGCAGATCGAGTATATCTTCGACCATTTGTGCTTGAGCCTTCTGCAAGGCTTGAGCGAATTGCTGTGCTATTTGGTCTTTATCCACGCTGTAATGCCGATACTAATGGAGATTGAGGTGCTTGTGGCTCTTCTACCTCCGGTTCTAATTCTTTTAATCTCATCTCTAATTCTTCATCAGTTATATCTTTATTGAAGTTTCTATATAATTCTTTCTTATCCATCAAACCATTATCCAACATAAATTGGAGTTTATCTTTCTCAACCGACCATTCTTCTGGATAATTAGATTCAGAGAAATCAACTGCAAATGATTCATCTAATACTCTACCAGTATGAACCTCTATGATGTTTCTATCTATCATATATCTTTCTTCTTCAAAGTCTTGGAACATAGGTATATCAGATTCTCTCGATTCTAGGTTCTCCATATTTAGAATCTTCAAGGCTTGCCCACTTGGAATCTGGCCTTGTTCACCCCAGCGTATAGATAAAGCATGATTCTGACCAGTAACATTTAATAATTCTTTTACGCCACTTATCATCTGGTTAATGTTCGAGGGAGGCGAAACGAAGGACATGGTACTATTTTCTGGAAGAGAAATCAAACGATCCACTCCCCACTTTAAATTTGGAACTTCTTGGTCTATCCCTGTAATAACAGGAGAACCCATCTGATACCGAGTAGCCAACATTACCTCGGTAAAGGCTATACTAGAATGAAGTGATGCGATTGTAACATCCATTGCATCGTAGGGAAACATGATTCGAGATATAGGATTACTTTGATAAGGATTAATCATCTCTGGATTCCCTTGTATCGGATACACTCTGCCATTGATATCATAAAGAAAATGCATTCCCGGTTCACCATCTCTGGACTCACTCCAGAATACAAACTCTCTATCCCCTCTTGAATTCATACCACGCTCATATGAATAGCCATATGGTTCTAACTCACCTTGATAATAATACTCTCGTACATTAGGAAGGATGTGGTATTCAATCTTTTGCTTTCTGTCATTCCATACCGATTTGATATGTATCGTACCTAATAGCCAAGCCAACTCACTTGCAATCCTAGATGATGAATTAAGATGATGTGTATAGGATAGATATTCTTCTGCTAACTCCCCACCTACGAATCTTTTGGCTGGAGCCTTATACAGCATCATTCTTGCTCTTGCAAACCTAGATACAATCTTACCCAACTCAAGAACAGGAATTTGCGATAGGGAAGTACCGGGAAAGTAATCTTGAACATATCTCTTGATATCCCTGTTGTAATAGAAATCAATTCCCATTTGTCTACGCTTATACTCATCTTTTAAAACAATATCTTCAGCGTTCTTAATGCTTTCAAATACTGCCTTGCTCCCCAAGTCTGGTATCGTTATCATGTCATAATATTTCATTTACCACTCCACCGATGTTGGGATTCTGCTAATGATAGGATGTTTGTATGCAATGTAATAACTACAGGCATCGAGCATATGAGTTAATGTAATATCACTCTTATCAATCTTACCATCTCTGCTTCTCTGTACTTGCTCTAAATCTTTTATCAAATGAATACACTTTGAATCAACTGTCATTCTTACCTTACTCTTGGCATCCTTCAGCATTCTATTTAAAGCATTCAATCTATCAATCACAGGAGGGTTCGCTTTCTTGGCTATAACATGAAAAGAATAATCTTTTAGGATCATGTGGTCCGAACGATTTGATGTAGTGGACCTAGCTGATCCAGCACTATCCGGATATACCGGGATGTTTGGTGCAGTAGCCTTCATAGCCTTCGCCATCTCTTCTGTATTTGAATTGGTTTGCCTTATCTCATCAAAGTAGTGAATCGTACCATCAGAGAACTCACAGCCTAATACAGCACTCATGTAATCAACATTGAAATCCATTCCCCAGAATAAGTTGTTTGATAGTTGCTCTGCTTTTTTCACATGGGTATTTCTATCAAAGTTATAAGCGGCTCTGTTTCCTGTTGTTTCAAAGGATGCAAGAAACTCTGTTTTAAATGCCCTCTCATCCATCATGCTCTTGGCTTTTTCTATCTCTTCTTGTGGTACATAACCACCATCAACTGTTGTGAATTGCCAAGACTTCCAATCCTTATCGTTTCCTTGCCCTCTTAAATAAGCATCATATAGATGGTCATATCCATTTGGTGTACCAATAAAAAAAGCCTCGCCATCTGTTGTTGTCAGCATAGGATAGATAATCTCATCCCATACGTGAGGTTTGATATAGCTGTACTCTTCCATAACAACCATATCTAGACCAGCACCTCGAAGATTGTTTTCTTGTTCTGCACCTCTAATTGCAATCTCTGATTCATTTGGTAGCTTAACAGTAAGTTCTGATTCATTGATCTGGCAGTCATATTCTCTAAATAGTTGTCGCATTAACTTCCAAGTAGTAGCCTTTCCCTGTCTGTAGGTTGGTGTAATAATCCATCGCCTCTCTCCAGATTTGATTTCTTTTGTTAGTAACCATATCAAAGATAAATGAGATTTTCCAAACCTTCGACCAGCGACCAAAACCTTTCGCTTGGCTGGATGATTTACAATCTCTTTCCTGTTTGTATCTATATTCCAATCAATCAATACTTAATATTCTAATAGGTTCAGTTTTATAACTAACTTCTCTACGCTCCCTACTTTTCCCTTCTGTTCTATCTGCTAATTCTCTGGCGGCTTGTACATTCCCATCCATAGCCTGTTTTATTTGTCCTATAATAACAGCATGGCGAAATGATTTATCTGCCTCAAGGTTCAAGTTCTTTATCTTACCATTGCTCATTTTCATTGTTATATCTATTTCATTTGAATCAAGTAATTGATTTGCAACATCTGCCCATGCTTCACCTTTCTTTGGTCTACCTTTTGGATTACCAGATTGACCGGGTTTCCATCCTTTGCCTGTGATTCCGCCTTCGTTGTTTTTCTGTTGTTTATCAACCTTCGACACGCTCAACCCTTTCTGCTTTATTGCCTGTAAACTCTTCCCATCTTTTAACTATTACATCACAGTAATGCGGATCAAGTTCCATACCATAACATTTACGATTAGTTTTTTCACAAGCTATAAGTGTTGAACCAGAACCAAGAAAAGGCTCATATATCTTTCCTTGCTTTTGACAACTATTATTAATTGCTTTTTCAGCTAATTCAACTGGTTTTTGTGTAGGATGTAAATACGATGAAGATGGATCTCTTTTTATTTTCCAAACGTCTGATGCCTCATTTTCTGTCCTACCAGAAAACCAATGATCTAAACCACCGCCTTTAGGTTTATAGCCAAAAAATATAATTTCATACTGATTATGATAGTTATTGGGTTTCATTACAAATCCATTTTTCACCCAAATTAAATGTCTAGGTAATTGGTTTAAAAATCTATCAAATAATTTATCGTAAAGACCTAGATTTCCTTCACTTCCACAAAAGTAAAATCTTGCATCTTTTTTTGTTGCAATTTGAACAGCTAAATCGAAAGAAAAAGGTATCGCTACTTGTGTCAAATCTCCAGCAATGGTTTTATTTCCTTTTGCTCCACCTTTTACATTGACTCCATAAGGCGGATCAGTAAACACCATATCAGCTTTGTTACCATCCATCAATAAATCAACATCTTCTTTGTTAGTTGCATCCCCACATAATAACCTATGATCTCCAAGTATCCATAAATCACCTTGCTTTGTTATGGCTTCTTCTACTTCTGGAATCTCATCATCATCTATTAACCCTTGTTCTGGTTCATCTTCATAGAATTGTAATTCATCATCTGTGAATCCCCAATCCATTAACTCACCTACATCAAAGTAATTAGCTAATGAATCGTAATCCCATTCACCTACATTCTTATTGAGTCTTATGTTTAGTTCTTTTTCTTGGTCTAGGGATAAATCAACCTCAACACATGGAATCTTTTTCATCCCTAATTCTTTTGCTATTCTTAACCTTTGATGACCTCCAACAAGTATATTATCTCTATCTTTGTTTTTATTTACAATCAAGGGATCTACTAGGCCAAATCTTTGTATGGAGTCTTTTAGTTGAGCGTGTTGCTCTTTGGTGAGTTGGCGAGGATTATACTCGGCCATTATCAGATCATCTGGTTTATAGTCTTGTACTTTCATATTTATTTAGTTGCCCGGACAACAATGTCCAATTCCTGTCTATCGCCTTCAATTTCAATCTCTAATCTGTCGTTTTCTTTGCGAGTGAGGCTTGAACACGCCTCTATATATACAAGGATTCCACTACAAAATCCGAGTTTTTTGTTTTATAAGTGATTAATTATATTGAATATAGATATACTACAAAATTTAAGAGCATACACCAGTATACTACTTTTTAAAAAACAGTATACACCAGTATGCTAATGTTTAGGGTAGTGAGAACTATGCTACGTTGTTATACCAAGCTATAAATAGACATATATAATACTTCTGTATACCGAAGTCATCCTCTTGTAGTTTTGCATTCTTCATCTATCTAGCGTATCTACTTTATTAAGCCATCTACCCTAATTTTATTTAACATATCATTGCCCATTTCAAGAATGTTCTTGTTTTCAAAAAGAGAATCAAGAATGCTCTTGTTTTTAAAAAGAGGAAAGTACATACTATGCATATTCCTCTTTTAAGGTATAGGATATAAACATTGGATTTAACATATCATTGTCTATCTCATATAAATCTGATTTGACCTTAATAGCTGTTCCATCTCTTCTAACCCTTATAGAACCTTTTTCATGGAACACTCTACGATTCTTGAATTGCTCTTGTGTTACCCATCCGCACATGGTGAGTATTGAATTGGTTTTGTTTATTGAACAGAATAAGTATATATCTGTATTGTATCCATCTTGAGCCGCTAGGAAGTTATTTGTATATCCTAACCTTACCGGGCCTTTCCTTCCCATTGTCTTAACATCTATTCGTTTTCCTTTGAGGCAAAGATCGACTCCACCATCAAAGCCATCTTCACCACTAGCCATAGGTTTATTGTAATAATCACAGATAACATTTTGACCAAGTATTCCAGTATATTGTTCCTCTTGATTTCCATCTGCATATCCTCTTTTGCCAAAGTTATATTTATTGATCTCTCTCCATGTTCTCAACTTAATCCAATGCTTGATTGGAATATCTATCACAGTTCAAATTCCATATCAAGAAGTTTATCCATTGCCCGGTCATAATAGGTCTCTACCGAGTATGCTTTGATTCCAAAATTGTCTGCTATTTGTTGAAAGTCTCTTATCCCTAGATCAAAGTATGCATCAAATATTTCATTTTCTCTTTTACTGAATTTATGTACTGACCTTCTACCAATGATAAAAGCTATCATCTCTTTCTTTTTTGTCTCTCTCTCTATTTTTTGTCTCTCATACTCATCTTCTGATTTTCCGCACATCTCACAGGGTTTAGTATGTGGTTGCATATTATTCCTCTATCTATATTTGTTATAGTCTCTCAAATGTTGTGATATTTCTATTGGTCTTTTTTTACTATATAAAATTTCACCAGAATGATATCCTGATCTATAATCCCAATCTCCTTCATTGTTAGTGTTAGCATACTCACGATCTGCTAGTTTTCTATTACTATCATATTCTTTTTGTAGATGAAATTGTATTTCTTCAATAATTCTACATTTTTCATCGGGTTCTAATTTTTTAAAGTTTTTAAAATATTTAATAAAGAATTGATCTTTAGGAAAATAAGCCTGTTTGTTAAAAACTGCTCTAAACAATCCTTTCATTTTTTTACCTTCTCAATCAGTTCTGTAATAATTAAAAAAGTCATTCCGATAGCAAGTACCCAAAAGAATAATCCTATACCCAATATCAGTACATTTGCTACCCATTCTGCTATATCAAACATTATCATCTTATGCCTCCCTTATATTTAAAAAATCAGATATACCCTTTGCTGTTAATTCTATTTGATGTTCATAGATAGGACTTTCATCTATAAAATGTATTTTTTGATTGTATAGTGTTTCTGCAAAAAACAAAGCATCTTCCTTACTTGGAAACCATCTAAATTTTGTTCCCGGTATTTCTACACAATATAACAATACTCTATATACTTCTTTCACTTCTTTTTTCATGTTACATCTCCCTTATGTTGAAATTTTGCTGACCTACTGATTTTCACAGCAATTACTTTTAATACGTCTATTATAGCAAAAGTCAGCATAAAACTTTGCCTCACTTGGTAGCCAACCATTTCATTACAATCTCTACCTTTCGGATTATCGAGCATTGCTGTAATCCTCTTTCTATAAGATAAAATCATTAAAAAGAGTTATTTGTGAGGCAATTATGGAACCATCCTATAATCATTTTGTAATCTATTTGAATTCCTACGATCTCGAATACTTGCTGTTTTACAGTTACCACATCTTAAAATTGGATACTTATATGCTGTTGTCATATGTACTGCTGATGTTGTTTCTAAATCAGTTGATGTACATACTGGGCAAACATTATCATCTAATAATATTCCGAGGTTAGGATGATTTCTTATAAATGGTCTTACTTCTAAATATAACTGCTCTAATCCAATCACATCATACTTATTGTATTCCATCATCTTATTCAATGCTTCCGGGATACCAGATTCACAATCCTCCCATAATTTATGATTTGTTTCTAACTTGTTTTGCAGTTTGAAGTATTTAGTTAAAAAGTCTTGTTTGTAAGATGGTGCAAAAAATGCCCTTCTACTTACTGTTAATGTATCAATGATTTTAAATGGTGTTGGAGGCCCAAATCCTTGTGATTTAAATCTCCAGTTTAGTTTTCTTAAATCAAACCTTTCTACATTATGACCAATTACTATTTCTGCTTGGTCTAGTAGTTCCCATATAGATTTAAGTATTCTTTTATCATCTCTTTCAAAAGCCTCTTCAGTTGTTACGATGTCACCCTGTACATTTTTATCATATAACCATTTGGCGGCCCAAGATAAACAATACTGATGCTTTGTGATTTGATGATGCTGAATATATTGTTTATAAGTTCCCCAACCTACAAAATGATAAAAGCTAGTCTCTATATCCATTAAAAGTATCTTTGGGAAATCGCTGTACTCCTCTTCAAATCTAGCTTTGAACTGCTTTTTACATTCTTTGCATACATATCTTTGTGCAGTTGGTCTGTGCTTTGTGTATGAAAATCCTTTCTTTGCTATTACTCCACTTCCGCAATGTGGGCATACCATTATTTACCTCCACATCTTTTACATATTGCAACTTTCTTACCCCAGCTTGGAAAGTCTTGATAATACAGTATATTACTACCAGTTCTTTTATCTTTACTCATATAAACTCTATCTCTGTTGTACTCCCAACATTGTTTGCACTTATTACAGAACTTGATAACTCTATCGGCTTGTCTTGATTCAGCCACTCCAACTTTCTCATCCCTCTTTGGTAGTATGCTTTTTTCTTTATCTTCCCATTGCCAAACTTTCATATATCTTCTCCATGTTCTTTTTTTCTTGAGTATTGTCAATCTTTGGATTCTCTGGTAACAATTCAACACCACAACAGTCACTAGATTGCCTTAATTGATATTCATTAGGTAACAATTTATTGCCACATTTCATACACCAAGCCTTATACAATCCAGATGGTGTTCTTTGAAATACTTGCTTTGATGGCTTTTGCTTTGCCGGTTTCAAATCCTCAATCTCATCATTCCAACATTCTTGATTCAACCAAGTAGTAGGATGTTTGACATATGCCTTATCTCGCCCGGCCCATAATTTCTTTTGTTCTTTTAATGCAGACATGATGATCTCATGATCAGTTTTTTTCATAGCAGACCTATATGCACTTTCTGCTTTAGGTCTTGATAATTTCTTATCATACAAATCCCAAAACTCTTCAAATTGATGTATATATATATTCTTTATATTCTTAACATTCTTGTTTAGTGTTCGCTTGTTGTTCACTTGTTGTTTATTTTGCTGTTCATCGTATTGATACTCACCCCAGTTAAGTATTGATATTAAGCGACATCGAGGATTTGTTTGTTGTTCAATTTGTTGTTCACTTTCAAACATCTTTAGCAAGCGTTGTATTTTGCTTTCATTGATTTTGAGTTGCTTTGATATGACCTTTCTGCCAGTAATCAACTGACCGGGTTGCAATGTAATTCTTTCACCTTCTATGATGGCATCGTATTCTTTATGAGTAGCATTTAATAGTAGATACATCCATACAGCCAGATGATCAGTAGACTTCATTACTACCGGATTATCTAATATCTTGCGATGCAGTTTTATATATCCATTATTCATCTATTTAATTCTTTTTATTACCATGAATAGTTAATAAGAAATCTAAATTCATTTTAGAAATACTCAAATTTGCTTTAGCTACTCTTAATGTTCTTATCATTTCAGATATAGTTTTAGTATTGTCAAAAGATAATGATAGTTGGTTGATTTTTTTATTCATTTATTAAAATCTTTTATTTTTGCTTTCAACTCATCCCTCAACAGATTGTAATCTAATTTATTTTTATTAATGGTATTAGATTGTTTTTTTAATCTGTTAAGCCTTGCCTTGCCTAATGTTTTTTCTGCCCATTCTTTGGCCTCTATCGGATGTTTATGCCACCAGTAGAGATGACATCCCAAGCATAGAGCCTTAACATTATCAATATCAAATTGCATTTTTCTAAATTTACCCTTTGGATAGATATGTGAGGCATGGAGCCTATCAGACTTGCCACACCTCAAACATACCTTATCTCTTAAAAGAACATACTCCCTAACTAATTTATTTAGTTTAGTTTTCTGTACTTTGGTCATTAGAATGGCAAATCGCTTTTACGACCATTCATAACATAATCAACCCAATCTTCCACCTCTGCCATTGTATCTTCAGTTAGTTCCTTGCCCTGACTGTATGCCTCAAGAGCAAATCCATGTCTAACCTTCCCGGCCGCTATGGCATCCCAATCTGGTTTGTCATTGGTATCTTTTGTTAATGTCGTGCCTTGTGTTGGCTCAACATTATATACGCTTTTATCACCAAGATCTACATGGGTTATCTTTACAGTATCGCCCTTTTTGTAGTTCACTAATTTCTCATTAGCTTTCTCTGATGCAAAAAATGACTTTTCAGAACCACCATGATTTACACCATAGAGATACCATTCACCATTTGAACTGGTTCCTGTTTTTGGTTGGTCAAAAGATAAAGTAACTACCTCACTATTACCTTTTGGGATTACTAGTTTATCATTCATTGTACTACGCTCCTTATTAGTTGAAAAGTAACATTTAAACATAATGCCCAGACCAATACCATGCCATACTTTTCAATATAGAATATCATTGTTCCAAGATATAATTCTAATTTATCCATTCGATTCTGACTCCATTTTTTCTTTTAAGTATTCTAAAATCTCTTCCCTCATATCTACATCATACTCATCAATTAAATCTAAAATCCCATTAGATAGAGCATAAGCAGTACCTCTGACTTCATCCATTAAATCATCTATTTTTTCATTATCCATTATAGACTCCATTATTAAAGTTCTCAATAAAGCGATCTGTTATATCATCCTTATTGTACACATCTTCTACATAAAAAATTTGAGGGAGACGATCTTTAACTTTGCGAAGTTCCTGTCGGATATCTGTTGCAAGTGAAAATGGAGAATCACCAGCACAACAAACCATCCTGAATGATACCTCTCCCTCATAAAGTATTTCTGCATGATACCTCATATTATGAGGCACATAATTAGTCACAGATTCCGGGTTGCCTTGTCTCTGTGATGGCATATTCTTTTTTAACATCTTTCAAATCCTCCAATAGTTCTTTGGCATCTATATTCTTTTGGTCATCTGCACATATCTGCGTGAATACTTCAATCATCTCCAACAGCAACCAATACTCTTTCCTACTAACATGAATGCGAATGTAATCTTTCATCTTCCTTCTCTATGTCTATCATACAAGTATTACAATAATATGTTTTATCAGACTCACATCCCATACAAGTTTTCTTGATTTTAGAATCTCTTTCAACCAATCTATCCATTTCATCCCCGGTGTATCTAATTAAATGCTCTATCTTGTCTGATAATGCCTTTAATTCGCCCAGAATCTCGCTCTTACCTACATCATCGAGGTTGAGTTCAGTATGCTGATAGAACGATTGAATTTGAGCATATACATTCTTGAGAGCCACAGTTTCCTGTGACTCCCAACTCATACCACTAATTAACATTCTAGTTTTATTATCTTTCATCTTACTTACCCCCTTCATTTTTTTCTATGAAAGATTTATAGCATTTAATCCTTGAGCAGTATAAAAATGCATTATGTGAATCTGCCATTATAGTAGTGTTAAATCGTATCATTCTTTTTGTATAAGCAATCAACTCATCTTTATCAGCTAGTAAATCATTTATATCTTCAAAATTATGAGTATCATCAGAAAGCCCACAAGCAAAGTCATCTGTAATGTTCCTAATAAAAGCATCTGTCATTTCCATCTTACTTACCCCCTTCTTTTAATATATCAAGTCTCCAATCCTTAAACTCTGGATAGGTCATGGTTCTTTTTTTAGTAGGTGCATATCTGTATATAGTTTCAACTGTAACAGTATTATTTTTTCTAGTCATTATGTTAAGAGCTGTATCATTCCAATTTTTTTCTTTTTTGGTCTGATTTTTTTCTAAAGTGAGCATCATTTTCTCATCCTTTTGTGATACAGAGGGAGCTAATTGGGATGAGACAATTTCGCCCTGATGGGCTGATGCTCCCTCTATTGTATCAAAATGTATGTTATTTAATTGTCTCATCGTTGTAAGTATAAACAAAAACAATGAGATGTCAAAGAAAAAAAGCCGATAAATTAATACCGGCTTTGTAGACAGGAATTATGAGAGTTGTTCTCTCAAGGTGAAGGATGCAGAATATCGTTCAAATGCTACTTCAGCAAATTGAATAGGTGAGTCCAATCTCACATAGTGAAATGGCCCAGTAGTTCCATCCTCCGAATAGATGAATTTTTTATAAGATTGAACAGATTGCTCAAATGATTGTAGGTTATTTTTAAAGGTTTGGGATATATTGCTAAAGTTCAATGAGAATGTGGATTTAGAACTATGTTTCTTTGTAGCGTATTCTACGCCACCTATAGAAGTTTTCACATCTGAACCGAATATCTCTTGTTCACCGATCCCTACATCTGGCTGTACTTCAAACGCTAATTTGCTTCCTACAATGAATTCAGTAAGGTTTGCAACATCTCCACTTGTAGATGCTAAATGCCAATCGGTTGTAGATGCAGAACTAAACTCCCCAACTGTCCAACCAGCAGAAAAATCTGATGTAATGTCTATTGCAGAACTAAATGTGTTCGTTGCTACTAATTTATATAATGAGATGTTATCTGTTTCTGATGCACTAAAATATAAGGCAACAAAATCAAGAGCAGTTGATGTTGGGAATGTTATCTTTAAAGCATCGGCATTATTAAAATCAGTAACTGCTGATGATATAGATTGATCTACTAACCGGGATTCGTTGGTCATACTTGCAGAATCACTCCAACTAGTTCCAGAATATGTACCATCGTTAATGGTTGCCTCTAATAATCCACCCGAATCATAATATAATGTTTTTGCCATTTAAGCCTCGTGTACTGTGACTCCAAGAGAGCCTAGTTTTCTATTAATACTTGTTACTATAAAATCCTTGCCACTAAATGAACTGCCAAATGCATTAGTACCTACATTTCCAAATGCTACAAAATCACCTATGTCTATATCGTAGAAGTCTTGATTAACTATTGAAAATGATACAATTAACTTTTGAGAAAATATATTATCAAAATAGGTATAGTAATCATCATTAACATTACCGGTTGATGGTGTAGCGGCTGGAGCAGATACCAAAGCATTTAATCATACAGTTCTTTTGTTTTCATTACTCCCTACATTATAGGCTGTAACATTAGATGAGTTTGTTGCCTCTACTTTACTCACATATCCTTTATTGCTTACAGGATGTTTTTCATATTCGATATCCATTGAAGTAACCACATCCTCAAATGATGTTAGTTGTATATTTAAATCAATAATATCATTCTTTGTGAGTGTATGGTCTGTTGTGATTGAATCTGGTATATATACATATGTGTAATCACCTTGAGCATTGTACCTTCCAATGAATCCACCATTCTGCTGTAATTCAGTTAGACAACTATTCAACTGCTTTGGTTCAGTTATCCAGTATCTTAATGCCCAATCTTTAACAACAGATATATTTGTACCACTATCCCAATTAATAGGATCATAAGCAGAATCGTATGGTACATCATTGCCATCTTTAAAATTTCCAAATCTTTGCATTAGGTCTCTATGGGCAAATACAATTTTTGTTATTAATGCATCGCCTCCCCAAGAACTAACATCTTTCAAGCCATTAGCACCACAGTACAATTCATCTATATCATCCAACACCTTATATGAGTTTGATTTCTTATCTTGATCAGAATAATCTAGTTTTGATCTCACTTCAATCACTACATCAGCCAACCTTAAATATCCACCAAGTGTACCATCGAGGTCTCCAGATTGTTGTACTGCTTTCATCTTTAATTTTATTTCTTCACCCCAACCACTGCTACTAGAATTAAATTCACTATTACTATTATAGCCATTAGAAAAATAAGCAAATGATGATGTATCTAATCCACCAGCCAATGTTTGATTAAAAGTGGTTGTTGTGGATGCTCCAGTCAAAGAATAGTACCCAAGTATATCAGATGCACCAAAAGATTCATCTATTAATTGTATTCTAATTTCACCACTACCAGATATTGTTTTATCAGGAGTTGATAATAATTGAACACTTCCAGAAAAAACCAAATGAATACTAATTGCATCTGCAACGCCTGTTAATTGTGGCATCTTAAATTTTATAGTGGCATTGTCATTCGCTGTGAAGTCTCCTGTAATCAAGCATTGAGTATAGGATGAGGTATCTATATAATCACCATTAAAAGCATTATCATCTTCTGCCCAATCAAAATTAGTAGAATCACCAGATTCTGTTCTTTCCAATAGCTTTACAAACTGACCTTTCAATAATGATTGATTATGCCTAACTGCATACCCACTTCCAAATGTTTCATTCCCGGCATCAACAGTTGACATCGTACTAACATGATTTGCGATAGGTATAAATGAATCAACTGATTTTTCATAGAAATGAGGATATGCATTTTGAAGTATTGATCGTAATCCTGTCAATGAAAAAAATGTATCTCCTCTTCTTTGTTCTACAGGCATTGGATACAATGTTTTCCTCTTTCTAAACTCATCAATTCCAGCACTACTACCAAATGTCAATGCAACACTTTGAGAATTGCTTTGACTTGCATTCGCTGTATAATCACCATAAGCGATTGGGAAGTAGTTGTTTTTATCTGTTTTAACTTGTGGTACTTCAATGCCTTTGAAAGGATCATGCGAGACTATCTCTAGGGTTATACGATCTTGATTATGGCTAAAATTGATTAACCTCCCAGAATAAACTTGTAAACAGTTATGAAGATATGGGTTATCATTTAACTGAATAAATACCTTACAAATGCGATTTATATACTTCCTAGTTCCACCAAATATTTCTTCACTAAATGGATTCCCATTATATGTAAAGTTTGCTATTTCTAAAGATATATTTGATGTTTTACTTGTAGAATTTTTTAGAGATATTGATTCCCTTATACTAGGTTGAGATAATATTGCACCATAACTCACTCTATCATCAATGGTAGTATCTGCAAATGATATAGGAGTAAAGCTATTATTAAAGAATCTTTCTGTCGTTGATGATGCGGCTGGTGAAGATGTGATGTCATTTACTGACCTTTGAACTTTTAATGTATTTATTCCTATTTCATCATATAATCTATTTTCGTTCTCATAATTTTCAGAAATGCTGTTCCAAGTATCATTTTCATCAACTACCTTTATTAATTCGCCTGTGGTAAATACTTGAGTACCAATCGTATTCATTCTATAATAGTTGCCAATCGTGAATAAGGTTCCATCTTTTACATTAATATCAGTTTCTGTGGTGTTTAAATCTTCATTTAGCTGATTTTCTGTGCCAACCATATCAAAAGAATCATCGTATCCTAAACAGAATATCCAATTCTCATTGGTTGATGACCTCTGAAATCCACTATGCCCACTTGGGAATGTTAGGCTCAAGAATACCTCACAGCTTTTTGAATTTCCGGAACCAATGTATCTCGTACAAATTCTCTAGTACCCAATACATTGCCTTGTAGATTTATCGTAAGTCCTTGAGGTCCATTAATATTTGGAGATGATAATGGTGTCACTTGTACTCTTTCTCTTCCACCGGGATTGTCACCTACCATGATCATTTGTGGCCCAGAAGTAACAAAGTCCCCACCAGTTGCAAATTGTTCTAAATTCCTATCCATAATTTCTGAAACAGCAAGACCAGCACCAGCGGCCGCTACAATGTTAAATGGAAATGGAACACTTTTAAAAACAGATGAAACATAACCAGCAACAGCTTCCATCGTTTCTGCTCTTACTATTGCTTTCATAGTATCTTTTGCTGATTTTTGAGATAGAGCCGCAGATTTCATATCTAACATCATTTGCTCTTTCTTTTGATTTTGAGATGCTTTGCTCAATTCAAATGATTCCTCCATTAAGTCATTCATTATACCCATATCAATTATGACATCATCTAACATTTCAGCATCATGTGATGCTATAGGAACGAATGGAGTTTCAACCATTGGCAAAGCTGTTGTTTTAAATAATTCTATTGCTTTAGTATATCCTATTAAGGCTTGACTTGCTTGGTGACTTGCCTCTGTTGCTGGATTAAATGCCCTTCCTTGTAAAAAAAAGTTTCCCTTTAATTCATTTGCTTGTTCACCTAGACTTCTTAATTGCTCTTGCATTGGTTTAGTTGTATCAACTGTGATACCCAATTCTTTAGAGAATTCCTTTATAACACCTTCAGCCTCTTCTGTTCTTTGAGCGAAATTGGCTAATATTTCATCACTCTCATCAACACCATCAAGGAACTCAATAAAATCAACAGTATTTTCTGCGAATGATTGCATTGCTCTTGCAATTTTAACTACTGCCGGAGATAGCAGTTGTCCTATTGCCTCACCAGCATCACCAACTGCATTTTCCATTTGCATTAGTGTACCAGTTAGAGTATTAGCTTGTACATTTGCTTGCCCTTCAAATAACTCACCAAGAATCTTAACAGCATCTCCAGATTTCATTTGTTCAGCAGTTAAACCTCTTAATTGTGGTACTAACTCACCTAACTCACCAGCCAATCCAGAGAATGTTTTTGCTGTATTTCTTACTGCTGATTCTAATGATATCCCGGTTGCAGATGCTAGATCCATCGCTACTGGAATAATGTTTTTTATTTGATTTTCTGAAAATTCAAGAGATGCTAAAAATGCTTGTTGTTGAATGATAGCCTCATCGCCAAATGTTGAAACTTTTTGCAATGCACTCGCTTGATCAAGTAATGCTTTAGAATTACCACCCAAAGCAAAAGTAAGTTTTTTCTCTGCTTCCTCTTGTACACCAGCCAGTTCAATCGTCTTACTAAATCCAGCTATCAAACCTTTTGCTCCAAAATAGGCGGCTGATGCTATACCAACAGCCTTTCCCATTTTAGATATAGCACCATTTAATCCAGATAGTTCTTCTTTGCTCTTTTTAGCACCTTTGGTACTTATGTCTATATTAACTTTTTGAGTTGTCATTCTTTTCTGCTTTATGTTTTAATGCTAATGCCATCTCATTCTTTATGATACTAAACATTGATAATTTGAGAGCATCAGTATCATCAAGAGTTGTACCCAAAGGAATATGGTAATCTGTGATATAATGATATTCATTTATCAATGTATAATACTTATCATCAATGATATAATGAGGATTGGCAAATAAGGGAAGTAAATAATATAATTGCTGACCGATACTATACTTATGATCTGATTTTGCAATTTCATGTACTTCTTCCCAAATGTCATTTATTGTATTAAAGTCTTTAACCTTTTTCGAGATAGGGGATTGAGCCGAATAAGGGAGCGTATATTGGTCGTGAGGTTGAATGTCGAACACCCAACACCAGACCGCAAAACTCAATCCCCATCTACTTTTTTTGATTCATCAGATAGTTCCAGATACTCCATCATGGCTTTGGTTAAAATTTTAAGTTCAGAATCATAATCGTATTCTTTCAATCCAGATTCAGGATCAGAAAATGCTATTTCAGCCACGCTACCCAAAAGAGAATTAAACTCTTTTTGCTTAACATTATCAACACCATTACGATATACATCGTGGAACTCGCCTTTTAACTCAAGTTTCTGTTTGTATTTAATATCTCGAACTATCAATTCAAGATCATCAACTTCTATTTTCATGTTACGCTCCCTATTAATTAGCAACCTATTTCAATCAACTCTGTACTTGAACCCTCACCAGCACCTAATGCTTTAACTGAAACATCTAACATCATCAAATTTGCCTCATTGAATGAAACATCTGTGATGACACTACTTGCCATTTTGAATCCAAAATAATCATCTACAATAGATGCTTGATGATTCATCAATGTTGCACCTTGTGATGCTCCAGTTGTCTGGTTGTTGAATGTCTCAAATAGTCCTGTGAAATTATCATCATATAGAACTGTGAAGGATGCTGATGCACTAGCCTCTCCGGCTCTTGTTGCTTGTTCAAATCCTGTTGATGTTAATCCTACGAATTGAACATCATTGACAAGTTCCAAACTAAAAGATGATAATACAGATTCAGCAATTCCAGCTATTGACCTATGAGTACCGGTTGCCCAAGCACTCATAAAATAGTTGGTTTGTGATATGGCTGTATCAGTTGTGATGGATGTGTTGGTTAGGTCAGCAACAAGCGATCCCGTTTTTATCGTAGCAGAGAATTTAATTCTACCACCTTCAGTATTCGCATCGCCATTCAATGTGAGATTGGTACAAAAACAATCCTTAAAGGCTAGGTCTTTACCAGATGCCGGGGATTTGTATACAACACTCAATAACTGTTGTCCAGTTTGATTTGTAGTTGCTGATGTTAATGTACTGGTCGATATATTACTTGCCATTGCATATGGAGATGATGCATCCCCAGTTAGATTTGAAAGTAATAAATCAAGTCCAGCAGTTGTTGCTGTTCCAGATATGCTTATTTCTTTGATTGAGCCTTTGATATCTTGAAAGAAATCAGTTGCTTGTAGAACTCTTGAACCAGAACGAACATCCATGACTTGAGTAACACCCAGAGAAGGTGTACCAATCGAATCCACATCTAAAGCTATATATGGATTGTCTGGTGAGCCACTACTATTCGGATTAAGTGTTCCCCAATCATCTTGCTCTGCAACAAGAAACTGAAACTCTTTAGGATCAAAAGCATTTCCAGCTATTGCCATTATTTATCTCCTTTGGGTTTTTTTACTTCACTAATCAATTCTTTTGCTGATGGATGTATTTTATCCACTTCAACACTTTTGCCAGAATTGATTTCATCTATTAAACTTTGGTCATACCCACTCTCTCTGAAACAGAGACCTATGGGAACTTTCAACTTTCTATCTTTTAATTTTATCTTCATGATGCCTCGAATATGGTTACTGTTAAATTAATGTTTGCTCTGAACTTTGCTTCTTCTTCATCTTTTTCATAAGATATTGATTCTACTCTACCACCGAAATAATCTGTTCCATCTTTTGCATTGTTATCTGGTGCAAATAATCTTTTAATATGTTCAGCAATGTTTGATACTTGTTTAAAATGTTTTGCATTTATCATACCACCAACATTCAATTCATATTCAAGCAATATACCGACATCTCTTTGTTGTCCATTTGCGAATATCTCAACTAGAGTATCCTCAACCGGGATGATTAAAATGCTAGATGCACCTTGATGCTTATCCATCACGATTGGAATCTTTAATTCATTACCTAATGTTTTACGAAGGTTGCTGATTACCTTATCATAAATATTATTTGTGTAATCAATAGGCATTATAATCTTCCGACAAATCCATATTTAACCGGTTGAACTCTTGTGCTTATTTCTGGGTTACATTCAAGTTCCCATTCGTCATTTGTAGTGTACAAACCTTCAGAGAATAATACTTCCATTCCATTTGATGCGATATCCCAATTTCCGGTGACAGTTTCACCATCAACACTTTTAACTATTTTTAGACCACTACTATCACCAGTATATACATCATAGGTAATTGAACTTGCTGAACCATAGGTAAGGGTTGCACCATTTGTGATCTTTATCTTTAGTCTATCCCAAGCAAATGGTTTGCCTCTGACATCCAACACTCTCCCTGTTGTGTTGGCATTCAAACTTATTTCCCTAATGATACCAGCATTCTTTTCAGATGATTCATCTTGTTCTAGTATATATTGACCAGAGCGAACCTTATCTAAATCTCCAGTACCTTCATCATTGGTTACTCTAGCCTTTAATTCATTAGCTTTGTTTATATCATAAGGTGCAATCATATAATAACAAGCAAGAGTA
>Ga0181397_1000143_pt1 | contig 26180 bp, 35 predicted proteins | sample 20SPOviralmetaG_FD_130126 | JGI IMG/M metagenome (GOLD analysis project Ga0181397, IMG submission 130126) | Marine viral communities from the oligotrophic San Pedro Time Series (SPOT) site, San Pedro Channel, CA, USA - 20 SPOT_SRF_2011-02-23 | ecosystem: Environmental > Aquatic > Marine > Strait...
AATATTGGCAAAGCTAAGAAGTAATTAGCTATGTCTAAATCAGTCACGCCATTTGTATACAACGCTATACTGGAAAGGGTAATAGATGGAGACACCATAGATGTGACTCTTGATTTAGGCTTTGATGTCAAACTACACAAACAAAGAGTAAGACTTGCAGGTATAGATACACCTGAAAGTAGAACTAGAAATTTACAAGAAAAAGCACTAGGACTTAGAGCAAAAGATAGACTTAAAGAACTATGCGTAGGTGCTTTTAAAATACAATCACTTGGCAAAGGCAAGTATGGAAGAATCTTAGGCATACCTTATGATGAAAATAATGAAGACATTTGTGCAATGCTTATTAAAGAAGGACACGCAGTTGAATACTGGGGTGGCACTAAAACAGCCAAAGTCCGAGAGAATGGAACATGGGGAGAATAATATGAAAATATCACAAGAAGGTTTATCACTAATTAAGAAGTTTGAAGGGTGTAAATTAGAAAGCTATTTATGTGCTGCAGGTGTACCCACCATTGGATATGGCTCAACAAAAGGCATAGAAATGGAAATGACTATTTCACAAGAACGTGCAGAAGAATTGTTGCTAGAAGATATAGAGGTTTTTGAAACAGAAGTAAATAAAGCTGTAACAGTACCTCTACATCAACATCAGTATGATGCATTAATATCATGGACATTTAATCTTGGTGGTGCAAACCTAAATGCTTCAACTATGCTTAAAGTTCTTAACAGTGGTGCATATGAAGATGTGCCACATCAAATGAAAAGATGGAACAAAGCAGGTGGTAAAGTTTTAGAAGGACTAACAAGACGAAGATTGGCTGAAGCATTACTATTTGAAGGTAATGACTGGGAGCATGTTTAGATCAAGATATGAGCCTATGCTCTATTTTGCAGTAGCAATAATAATTATATACATAATAAATATATGGCTTTAAGTAAAACACAGACAAAACGACTAGGTGGGATTCTTACACTGATGTTTGGGGATGATATACCAAGCGATTTATTAACTAGTCTTATCACAGATGGATATATTAAAGTTAATGGTCAAAAGTATGACCTTACTGAAAAAGGTTTAGATGAAAAGAATCGTCTATGTACTTTAGCAGGTCTTAATATTATGTATTCTTCAGAAAAAAAGAGTAGCACATAGCACTAACTTTTAATCTTCTGCATAATGTTTTATGTCACATAAAAGTTCATTTGCAACTATTAATTCCTGCAAGTCTAATTTATCTTTTTCTAATGCAATTTTTAACAATTTTACTATCAGTATTGCTTCTTGTTTATTAGTTATAAAACCCATTTTAATTAACAAAAACCTTTTCTTCTAATTTTTTAAATCCCCACATTTTTCTAAATGTAAGTTCTGCATCATCAAAATTAAGTTTGCCTTCTTTATACATTTCTCTTTCCATGCAGTTAGCTACATACCATCTGTCAAAGTTCACGCTATAAGGTGCGTGGTCATCATATAAAAATTCATTCATCTTTGTCCCCTTTTTTATTTAAAATTTCACTAAGTCTAAGTAGTAAAATTTTGTGCTGTTCATAATTTAGCACTGATTTATCATGCATTTCAACTATTTGTCTATGAACATCTATTGCCATTTTATGTATATACAATTTATGATTAATTGGTTTTTTTCTATAATCATCTAAATTTACTACTTTACTCATTATCTTTTTTATCCTCTATCATGTTGTTATGCATGTTTATCCAGTCTATATCTTCTTCTACTATTTTCTTATCAGCTAAATAAAATAACACTGCACATGTTTCTCTCCACTTTCTATCAAGAAAGCTATCTAGTTTTCTAAGTAGTTTTTTCATATATATTTTTTTCCATGTTTATAAGTTCTATAAAAGTTTCTATTTTATTATCTTTATTTCTTTTAGTTCTTTTTTTTAAATAAAATGTATAAATGTATTTACCTTTTTTTTTGTTTAGTGTGATCATTTCATCAAGTGGTAGTATCACTGTCCTATTACTCCTAGTCTATAGTCGTTAGCTTGTTCTTCTTCTTTAAGCCTTATATATCCATGTAGGACACTCTCAGGTGTCTCTCCTAGCGTTTTATTGAACAACCTACGCCTTTCTATTATGTTAAGTAATTCATTCTTAGAACGCATATACTCCCATACTTCCATTTCGCCTAGTTCATCATTTAATTCTTGTACTTGTTCTTTGTTATAAAACATTATGAGACCTCTTGTGATTGTTTCTTAGCAACTCTATAAGAATCACTAGATATTATTTTAGTTAAAAATCCTTGTTTCTTGAATTTCATGCACTGATCATCAATCATTCCATATTCATTAGAACGCATCCTTTGAAACCAATCTTTGTCAGTTGGTTTCTTGATATATAGATGAAATGTTTTAGCGTTTTGATTGCCTACTATCTTATTCATTATGCTACCTCTGAAGTTAATTTTTTTTGTTTTGCTATGACTAATTCTGTAATTTCTGCAATCAGTCTATTATCATATTTGTCTATGATGAATTCAGAGTTATTTCCTCTGCATCTTTGGGCATAAGTATTAATCAAGTTATTTTTCAAATTTGATATATGCAATTCTTCATACCTACTGGTTTTAATATAAAATTCTAAATTTTTGATAATATCAATCAATTCTTCAGTATTTATATTTTTTGTGTTTTTATTTTTATAATTTTCTATGGTTTTCATTTTATTTTACCTTGCTCTGTGAGCATCAATTTATTATGTACACAGTATAATCCCAAATTGGAATATGAGCAAGTCTTTTTAGAAAGGCAGATCATCTTCTGTATCTTCATCAATCCAGTTCTGATTGCCTTCACATAATTGCTTGGCATATTCTTGACCTGCTGTTTTCCTAAAACCATAGTGTTCAAAAAACTTAAACTCATTCCCAAACTTTGTATGTAATTGAGCATGATGAAAAACACACAAAGGTATAACTTGGTCATCACCTGCTTTTAAAGACCATCCACGCTTTCCATCACTAGGCTTTAATAAATGGTGTGCTTGTATAGAACCATTACAGGACAAGAAGCCTGACCTACTGATAAAGCAAGGCAGGGTTCTTACCCACATAAGATGTTTCTGATTTACAAGTCTTTTAGACATTTAGAAAGGCAACCCATCATCTACAACTTCTTCAGGAAATGGAGAATCAGATTCTTCTTTTTTTATTGGATTAACAAGTCCGCATGACAATGTTTTAGTTCCTGCTTCTTCATTAACATTCACCCATCCACCAAACTTTTGACTAACTGTTTGTCCATTTCCTAAATCAACTGTAACAGGACCACCAATGTCAGGTGTATTTTCACCTGCGTTTCCATCTTTTAAATATAGCAGTCCGACTGATTGCACTAATTCAAATTTAGAGTTTGGATTACCATATTTATCTTTCATAGTTGTTTTTAAAATACTGTAGTATTTATCTACACCTTTTTCGTTTTCATCATAAGGGTCTTTCTTATGATGTATAGAACCCTTCCAAATAACCTTAGAGTTGTTCTCTTTCCACATAGTTCCCTTTCTATCTTTTTTTACATATTCCATTCTATTCTCCTTTTAAAATTAATTTATATTCATAACCTTTGCTGTTAAACATTCTTCTTTTCAGAATGACCTCTCCATATAAAGGCAAATCATAGGCTTCCCTACAATGTTCCTTACGCATGTTTCTAATAGATGCACTTATGGTTGGCTCACCATATTTCTTGTTTACAGAGTTCAGTATTCTTTCTGATATAGTCCAAAAGTTCATCCACTCACCCCTAGCGTTGGCGTTCCTTAATACAAGGAACACACAATCGTCTAAGGTTAGTTTGCTTTTAGGTTTGCCTTGCAGTGCTGTTGGCAGTTCCATTATTCTCCCTCGTATAAGCTAATTAGCTTTTCTATTCTTGCATGGTTCTTATCGCCCATGTTTGTAGATTCTAAAGCTACTAAAACATTGTCTCTGTTTGATGCATAAGCCTTCTTATGTAACACATTAGTTGGGTCTCCTAAGTTAGATGCCAAGATCAATAAATAATCTTCTATATTGTCTGCATCTGCTGTTTCACCACCAGTCTTTTCAAACTTAAACTTTGCTTCTTTGACTGGAATAACCTTTGCTTCTGCTTCATCAACTTTGCTATCAGGCAACTCCTCTCCTGCATATATGTAATGTCCTAGTCCAAACATAGCCATACATTTAACTAAACATCTCATTCTTGTATCTGATACCTGTCTTGATGTTGGGTTAGCTATTGAATTGTTTTTATAATCCATAACAGGCAGGAACATACTTCTTTCTAAATTGCCTATTGTGAGTGTGCAATTTGTCATAACAGTTCCATTAGAGCTTGTAGCTTCTTCATCAAACTTGTATGTAGCAAAGGGATAATGCTCCATAAGAGTTCCCCATGCCCATGCCCAAGATAGATAAGTTAGATTCATCTTCTTTTCTGCTCTTTCATTTACATTTACATTAGATAGTGTGTTCCACACTTGTCCAAAAGTTAGTTCATATTTCATTTTATTCTCCATAGTTCTTTAGCAACTGCTCTATCAGAATCAGACCACATCCAATTGGAAAAGTCAGGATAGAACTTATCTACCAAAGAATTAATATCATTATCTTGTAAAAGGTTCATCATTGCTGATGCGACCCTGTACACCTCATTCAACCTCATGTCTATATCATCTACCTCTAAGGTTATAACCTCTGCTTTCGTTTTGGTTACATAAAGGTAATCGGCATAGGCACGATTCTTTTCTAATGCAGTAGCATAAATTGCTATCTGCCTTTGAACTGGGGGAAGTAATGTTAATGGTTTTTTTGCAGTGGTCTTAATATCCCTGATGCAATCCTTATACTCCATATCAACAAAACCTATTATTGGTATAGGCAAGTCATCAAATTTTAATTCAACTCTCTCCTGATAGCTTACAGGCTCACCTAACTTCTCATAAAAAGGTAATCCTATCTCTAAGTACCTTTCTAAGTTGTTATATTCTGTATCTGCTTTTTCTTTATCAAATTCATTTCCTTGTTTCTTTTCGTAGTTCATTATCTTCTTGAACTCTTTTTGTGCTTCTGCAACTGAAGTCTTATTACCTATACAGTGATCTATAACAGTTCCTCTTACCATTGCAGGATTAGTTGGTGATTTGTGTTTAGCCAAATACCTAACAATGAATAAAGGTATGTCTTGGATAAATAGGTTTATAGAACTAGCTGATAGGTGTTCTATTTCAAATTGGTCAAATGGATTATTAGTATTCATTTTATGTCCTCATTTTATTATTTGTGTTAATTTATAAAACCCAGTATAATCCGATATGGATTTCAATGCAATATAAAATATATAAAAGGTGAAGGTATGAAATTAAAAGAATATTTAAACACAAACAATCTTACACAAGATAAATTCATAAACGAAATGGAAAAAGAAACAGGGCATAGATTATCGCAAGGTGGTCTTTCAAAGTACATCCTAGAATCACGCATCCCTAGAAAAGCAGAGATGGTTGCTATACATGAATACACAAAAGGCAAAGTAGAACCTAACGACTTTTATTTAGATTAGCCTAACTGAAGGTCATCATGCCAGTTTGAAATCGTGTTTGATTTAGGCTGATCAGATTTTATTTCTTGCATTTCATAATCCTCATAATCTAAAAATCGTTTTTGATTTAGCCATGAAGAACAATGGGGTATATATCGCTTTTCAGTTTTCTTAATTTCAATATCATTAAGATATCTTTTTAAGAAAAGTAATATGTTTTCATTTCCATATTTTTTACTAACCACTTTATATTTTTGTTCAGCTAAAGCCTTTTTTTCTTTTCTTGGATATAAAAGCCAAAACTCTTTAAAAGCAGACATATAGTCTTTCTTGTCATCTTTAGTGTAGTCTTTAGTATTGGGTGGGGTGGTGGCAAGGGGGGTGGTGGTGTCCACACCATAGGGGGGGTTATCCTCACCCCTGATGGTCAAATGGTATCTATTTGATGTGTTACCTCCATCTTCCTTATACCTTTTTTCAATCCTCAATAAACCCAACTCTTCAAACTCTTTAACAATCCCTGCTATATGCTTTGTATCTTTAAGACCTGCTAGTTTTGCTATATGTGCATAGCTTGGATAGCAGCTGTTTTGATCGTCACAATAATTAGCCAGTAAAATTAGAATTAAACGCTTGGTCGGAGTTTGATTTGTGAATTGTATTTTTAGTGCTTTGTTAAGACATTCAATAGACATGTTTTCCTCTCTTTGTTTTTTTATCTTGGGTTAGACAAGATACGTTTTATTAATATTAGTGTCAAGACAATTTGGAATACTAAGATTTTTTAAAATCTTCGTGTTCATGTAGTCTCTGTTGAATTGCTTCTAGTAAACAATCTTCTACTTGCTTCCAAGTTGTAAATTCAATTCCATGTTCAAAACCATTTATGTTTACAAACTTAAAGCTGTAATACTCATATTCAGCAACATCATAAAACTTACCCCATTCATCTAAAAGTTTCTGCACTCTCTTCTTAGCTGACATTCTTCTTTTGATAAATCTCTTAGGTTCAGGGATGACAACTGTGCTGACATCTTCAAACGGTTTAAGTCTTTTGCTTAAAACTCTTTTAGATAAGGTTTTTTCAAAATCAACAAAGTCAATATTCGCATCATTCAAACTCCTTACTAAATCTTTTATAGAAGGTTGTTCAGGATGAAGATGATGAAGAAGCAAACAGTAGTTAGAAACAAATCTACCATTGTGACTGTCATTAGAAAGACAGTGTGCATACTCATGTATGAGAACTGCATAAGACCGTCCCCACTCATTGCGTATTAAAATATCATTCTGATTGAATGCCCAACAACTACCATGACCATTTCTAAATCTTAGCTTAACATTCCTTCTAAATATCTTATTCAGTCTCTTGATGACTTGATGACATTGATCTTGACTAAGGTAACTCCTCTTAATCATCCATGACTGAGAATCTTCCCAGTCATAGACCTTTTGTCTTTGGACATCTCTGCTCATTATGATTCTCCCTGTGCAATTTTCTTTTTATTTTGTTTATGCAGTTTGTAAATATCTTTTAAATAATCAAGATCAGACTGCATATCATTCCATATCTCGTCTTTCACATCTTGTTTAAATAATATATCTACTTTGCTTACAATCTGTAAATCAGATTTCTTGGGAATCCACCATTGATGATGGATAGACTTATATTCAGCAGAGGGATGACCTGTGTCTTTCCATTTCCACTCAATGTCACCATGCTTAGTTTTAGCTTTTAGTTTTATCATTTTATACTCCTTATCATTTTATTAAAATTTTGTCACATGACCAGTATATCATGAATCTACCCAAAATGGAATATATGATTTGATGGTCTTATTTTACGAAATGGAATAATTAGGTTAAAATCATTAAAAAGGAGTTCCTATGAATATAACAGATGTTAAAATAGATGAGATTATCCCTTATCACGACAACCCAAGAGTGAACACAGATGCAATTAATGTTGTAAAAAAATCATTGTCTGAGTTTGGCTTTCAACAACCTTTAGTACTAGATAAAAATAATATAATAATTGTTGGTCATACAAGATTTGCAGCAGCAAAAGAACTGGGGTTCACAAACGTGCCTTGCTTCATTGCTGATGATCTATCTGAAGATAAAATTAAAGCCTATAGAATCATGGATAACAAATCTGCTGAATACGCATCATGGAATTATGGTCTTTTAACTAAAGAAATAACAGACCTTTTAGAAAGCGACTACGATTTAGAGTATACAGGATTTACTGATGTGGAATTAGAAGACATGGGTTTTGATATGAACCTAGAATCTTTTGTTGAAGAACCACAAGCAGAAGAAGATGTCATACCTGAAATGACTGAAGACCCTCCAATATCAAAAATGGGTGATGTATGGATATTAGGAAACCATAGATTGCTATGTGGAGACAGCACATCTATTGATGATGTGGAAAAGTTAATGAATAAAGAACGTGCAGATATGATATTTACTGACCCACCTTGGAATGTGAATTATGGTTCTGAAACAGCAGGTGGTAAATATAAAGAAAGGAAAATATTAAATGATCACATGGAAGCAGATGAGTGGTCTGATTTTGTCATGGGGTTTTGCACTTCACTAAAAATAGCTAGTAAGGGTGGTTGTATGATCTATCTTGTTATGTCTGCTCAAGAATGGGCAATAGTTGACAAGACACTTAGGGACAGTGGCTTCCACTGGTCAAGCACTATCATATGGACAAAAGATTCACTTGTTATATCTAGAAAGGACTATCACACACAATATGAACCAATCTGGTATGGGTGGAATGGAGATGAAACAAGGCTCAGTCCTTTGCTTGATAGAAAGCAATCAGATGTATGGGAAGTACAAAGACCAAAAGTGTCAAAGTTACACCCCACAACAAAGCCTATAGAATTAGTAGAGAGAGCAATTAATAACTCTACTCAAAGAACTAATCTTGTTTTAGATTTATTTCTAGGTTCAGGTTCAACTTTGATAGCAGCAGAGAAAACAGGTAGAAGATGCTATGGCATGGAGTTAGACCCAAAGTATGCAGATGTTATTGTTGAGAGATGGCAAAACTACACAGGTAAAAATGCAGTATTAGAATCAACAGATGAAATCTATAACAGTCTAAACACAAAATAATTCAATTTGTAATAATAGATAGATATAGGTATCATTTACAAAAATATACAAAATATGGCTAACAAAAAACCTAAATATAAAAAAATTACATCTGAATTAAAAGAACAATTAAGAGTGTCTTATGTTCAGGGAGATATAGACCCACAAGGGTTTAGAAGAACAGCAACAATTGAGGACTTATCAGATCTACATGAATTGTCTAAAAATACACTGTATAAATTAGCACAAAGAGATAATTGGAAGTTTCAACAAGAGAAGTTCCAAAAAGAGTATGAGGAAAAACTTGACCAACAAAGAATTAAGGAGTTTTCAGTTGAAGCAAAAAAACTTGATTCAGCATGTTTAAATATTGCAAAAGCACTATTAGCTAGATGTGGCAATGTTATTAGAAATACACAAAACGCTTCTATTAAAGATTTCTCTCCACAACAATTAGATTCAATGGCAAGTGCTGCATTGAAAACACAGAAATTTGCAAAATTAGCATTAGGAGAATCAACGGATAATATAAATCTAAATGGAAACTTACAAGAAAATGAAACCTTCGCAAGAGCTATGGAATTGCTTGACTCAGTTGAAGACAGCAGAAGCACAGGCAACAGCACTACGCATTAAGTGGTTAGACACTGCAAGGGATAAACAACTTCAACCTAAAATAAACCATTATATTTGGTTAATTTTAGCAGGGCGTGGATGGGGTAAAACTAGAACAGGTGCTCAGGACATAGCACTATATGCTCTAAGAAACCCTAACAGCAACTGTGCAGTTGTAGCACCGACTCATGGAGATTTAAGGCGTGTATGTTTTGGTGGTCCTTCAGGACTTATATCAATAATACCACCTGAGTGTTTTATTCAATCTAACGATCAAAAGGGTTATTCATCCAGTGTTGCAGAAATAAGATTATTTAATGGTTCTAAGATAACTGGATATGCTGCTCAAGAACCTGAAAGACTTAGAGGACCACAGTTTCACAGAGCATGGTGTGATGAGGTAGCTGCATGGAGATACCCTGAAGCCTTTGACCAGTTAATGTTTGGATTAAGGCTTGGAGATAATCCACAATGCGTTATAACAACAACACCTAAACCTACAAAACTAATTAAAGAATTAGTGCAAAGAGAAGATGTACATATAACATCAGGTAGCACATTTGAAAATGAAGCAAACTTAGCTGACAGTGCTTTAGCCATGTTAAAAGATAAATATGAAGGCACTAATCTTGGAAGACAGGAATTATATGCAGAGATTGTAGATAATTTAGAGGGTGCTTTATGGACTAATGAACTTATTGATGAAGCAAGGTCGCAAGATGACAAGGACTTACAGCAGATAATAGTAGCTGTTGACCCTGCTGTAACAGCTAATGCAAATTCTGATGAAACAGGTATAGTAGTAGTAGGCAAAGATTATAATAATCATTTTTATGTCCTAGAGGACTTATCAGGAAGACATGCTCCTGATAAATGGGGTAGAATAGCTATTAATGCTTTCTATGAATGGGAAGCTGATAGAATAGTAGCTGAAGTGAACAATGGTGGCGATTTGGTAGAAAGGCTCATTAGGAATATAGACAACAATGTTTCTTATAGAAGTGTAAGAGCAACAAGAGGTAAGATTCTTAGAGCAGAACCAATCGCAGCTTTGTATGAACAAAGGAGAGTGCATCATATGGATGTGTTTTCAGAGTTAGAACAGCAAATGTGCAGTTATACTGGCGAAACAAATAGTTCACCTGATAGATTAGATGCTTTAGTATGGGGATTAACCGAATTGAGCAAGTCTAAAGGACAAGTAAACTGGAGAATAAGCTGATGGCACAACAAACATTTTTTCAAAGGTTATTTAATAATAAACCTGTAGAAGAACAAAAAAATTCAAACATGATGGGTTACTTCGGAGTCGGAACTGAAGAAGCCAAAACTTACAAATACCAAGACTTAGCAAAAGAAGGATATCTAAAAAATGCTATTGTCTATAGGTGTGTTAATGAAATATCAAAGGGTGCTAGTGCTGTACCTTTTGTTTTAAAAGCAGGAGATCAGATAATTGAACAACACCCACTTATTGACCTACTTAACAGACCCAATCCTCTACAATCCTACTCAGAGTTTTTTAATAGCCTTTTCGGTTATGTGTTGCTTAGTGGTAATGCTTATATCCTTAAAGTAGGTAGTGATTTAGGTAAACCCAAAGAACTACATCTATTAAGACCTGACAGAATTAACATTAAGGGTAGTGGTAATCCTATACCTGAAAAGTATGAATATGTTATTGGTGGCAGAATACAGAACACATATATGGTAGACCAAGAAAATGGTTTTAGTGAATTAAAGCATGTGAAACTATGGAATCCATTAGATGATTACTATGGTTTAAGTCCTATGAGTGCTGCTGCTGTTGAGGTTGACCAGTTCAATATGTCCAGTAAGCATAATGTCAATCTATTACAGAATGGTGCAAGACCTAGTGGAGCTGTTATATTTAAACCACAAGATGATGCAGGGTTTGCAGTAAACTTATCTGAATCACAAAGACAGCAATTATTAACAGACCTTAACAACAGGTTTAGTGGTGCAGGTAATGCAGGTAGACCTATGTTGCTTGAAGGTGACTTTGACTGGAAAGAAATGGGTCTTAGTCCTAAGGATATGGATTTCCATAGATTAAAGAACATGGCTACAACAGATATAGCTTTGTGTTTTGGAGTGCCTAGTCAATTAGTAGGCGTTCCTGATTCACAAACCTATAGCAATGTAGCAGAAGCAAGATTAGCTTTATACGAAGAGACAATCATTCCACATTTAAGAAAGATATCATCTGATTTAAACGAATGGCTAGTACCTTTGTTTGACGATAGGCTAACTCTTGAATTTGATATAGATTCTATTCCTGCATTAGCAGAACGCAAAAAGAAAACATATGAGAATGTTACCTCTGCTGTTCGTGAAGGTATTATGACTAGAAACGAAGCAAGAAAGATTATAGGACTAGAGACCGTAGAAGGTGCAGATGACTTATATGTATCAGCTAACTTATTCCCTATAAGTGATGAAGGCGTAGATAAGCCTGAAAACCCAGTAAACGAGGAAGACTTAGAAGACTATGACAATGATGATGAAATAGATAAAGAGATAGACTTCTTATTACAAGAAGAAAAGGCTTTATCTGATATTAATACAACACCAACAAGTGAAATGGCATCGGAAGCTAAGAGAGGGTTGGAACTAAGAAAAAAGTTCAATAGGGGTGGCACTGCTGTAGGTGTTGCTCGTGCAAATCAGCTAATAGCGAAAGAAAGACTATCTATATCTACAGTTAAAAGAATGTACAGTTTCTTTAGTAGACATGAAGTAGACAAAAGAGCAGAAGGTTTTAGACAAGGTGAAGAAGGCTATCCAAGTGCAGGAAAGATTGCATGGTTATTATGGGGTGGTGATTCAGGCTTTGCTTGGGCAAAAAGAAAACGCCAACAAATTATGACTGAAGAAGATAAAGAGTTTGCTCTTCAAGATCATGTAGAAAGCAAAGAAGACGAAAAGGCTTTATCAGGAAAAGTTAAAGAAGGGTTACAGAAAAAGGTTGATGACCATAATGAGAAACATGGTAATAGTAAAACCAAAAGAGCAACGCTAAGAATGTTAGAAGCTGTATTTAGAAGAGGTGTTGGTGCTTATAGAACGAATCCATCAAGCGTAAGACCAAGTGTAAGTAGTCCTGACCAATGGGCATATGCAAGGGTCAATAGCTTTTTAAGAGCATTATCATCAGGTAAGTTCAGAGGTGGTAGGCATGACACAGATTTATTTCCTAAAGGACATCCATTATCTAGCAAAACATGAGCCTAGAAAAAAAGCAGTTCAATAGCCTTAGAAGAGGTAGGATTAACACAAGAGCTGAATCAAGAAAACAACTGGTCGTAAGAAATAACTTAGAAAAAAGGTTTTATAAGAACCTAAACACCCTGTTTAGAAAGTTCCTTAATGTACAACTATATCTTTATAAAGAATTTGGTATCTATGAAAACGACATAGCAATTCAATCACTTAATGAAGACTTCATGCCATTGATGTTAAATCAGTATAGAAGAACATTTAAGGTGTTGTATAAACTCAATGAGGATAATTACTACAACGATAAGAAAGCTGATGATGTGTTTATATTTGGTAGAAGTTCAGACTTTGAGACTGTAGTTAATGAATACTTTAATTCAAGGCAACTTATACTAGCAGGTATAACAACAAGAATGGCTAACAGGATTAGTAGGCTTATTGAGAAAGGCAGAGCAGATAATCTTACACTTCCACAGATAGCAAAGTTAGTTTCAGACACATACCTTCCAATTAGTAGAAGTCGTGCAGCACTTATTGCTAGAACCGAAACACACAATGCAGCTTCATTTGCTAATCACTCTTATCATAAGACAGTAGAAGAAGACTTGGGTTTGAAGATGTTAAAAAAATGGGTATCAACTAGCGATGGAAGAACAAGACCTGCTCATGCATCAGCTAATGGTCAAGTCGTAGATATGAATGAGGATTTTACTGTTGGTGGTATGCCAATGGGATATGCAGGAGACCCTAAGGGTGGGGTTGCAAATGTCATCAACTGTAGATGTGTGATCATCTACGCTGATGAAAGAGATATGGAATCTTAATCTAAAGGTCTAAATTCCATATAAGGTTCTTCACTATAACCTTCAGGTAACCATTCAATTTGTTTTGTTAAAACATCAATATCAATTTTGACATCTTCGTTACCACCATCTTCGTCAGAATTTATTACAATGCATCTACCACAATAAGCTATAGGATTTGCAACAGTAAATTGAAAGTATCTTTGGTCATTTTTTAATTTACCCTCATCGTCAAAATACATTACAGTATCTAATCCAATTTGTTGTGCATCTATTAAATCGCATTTCATAATGCTATAAAAAGATTTTAAATTATCATCTATATCAATGTATGCAGTAGAACAGTCTACTGGGTCAATTAATATTGCTTTTATTATAGCCATTATTCTGTCACCTCTTTTTGATTTTCAACTTCAATGAATGCTTCTAAAAAACATATTAAATTTTCAGCGTCTTCAGTGTTTAAATACCAATTTAAAGGCTCATGTTTAGTTCTAAGTTTATTATCAGAGGTTCTTTTAGTTTCTTCTTTACCTGCAATTATTCTAAATTGTTTTTTTCCTTTGTAATCATCATCTAAATATGAAACTATTGCATAGTCATTATATTCTGTATTAGAAGGGTCTTTTTTACAGTCACCCTGTTTTTTATCTTTAAAAAAGTGTTGATAGCCCTTTCCATTATTGTATTCAATAAATGCTTTTTTTAGGTTACTTATTTTTTGTTCTCTTGTTAATTTTTTCATTATATATCCTTAATATGAAGGCAGCCTTAGGCTGCCTGTTTATTATCTAATCTAGCTAAAATCTCTGCTGCATTAAATACTGTGAAGTATTTTCTGATTCTTTTTTTCTTGCCTGTCTCTTTATCTTTTTCTTCTTTATAAAAGTATAAGGTTGCTGCTTTTTTTAATCCTTTTAGGGATTGACCTGTGATTCCATCAATCTTTAGTGCTTGTTTAAATGTTAAAAAAGAATCTGATTCATCAAATCCTGCTGCTGCAAGAGTGTCAATGTTCTCTCCTGTGTAATCTCTTTGTGTTAAATAGTTTTTCATTTTATTCTACCTTGCCTTTCGGCTATCAATTTATTATATACACAGTATAAACCCATATTGGAATATGAGCAACAACTATTTCATTTATTTTATATATACCTATATATTGTGCTAATCTATCCAATAAGATACTATATATGTAAATATGCCTGTACTAAAATTATATCTATAGTTTAGGCATCAATTTTAATAGATGTATGGGAGATGACACTATGACGAGTGAATATACCGATTCAGTTCAAACATTAGATGTCTGTACTAGTGAGTACGATTCAAATAAAGAAGATTCTATTCAGAATGATGAAAAACACATAAGAGCAGTAGAAGAGACAGATGACTCTTATATTATAGAGTTTGGAAAAAGCAAACCTGATTCTGAAGAAACTGTTGATGATATGGAAGAAGAAAAACAGGCAGAAAAAGAATCAATAGAAATCAAGTCAAGCATCAAAGCATATGATGATGAAGATGAAGATAAGAACTATGGAACATTTGAGGGATATGGTTCTGTCTTTGGAAATAAAGATTTAGGAAATGATGTAATAGAATCAGGTGCATTTACTAAGTCTCTCAAAAGAAGAAAACCACAAAATGTAAAACTCTTATATCAGCACAAGTCTGATATGCCTATTGGTGTGTTTGACGAAATAAGAGAAGATGATCATGGACTTGTTGTAAAAGGCAGACTTGCTTTAAAAACACAGGCAGGTGCAGAAGCGTATGAATTATTAAAAATGGGTGCTTTAGATGGTCTATCAATAGGCTTTAGAGTAAACCCTAAAGAAGTTTCTTATGATAAGCGTGGTAACAAACGTATTATTAAAGAAGTAGATTTGATGGAAGTGTCGTTAGTAACCTTTCCCATGAACCCTCAGGCAACTGTTCGTTCAGTGAAAGGTGAAGAGATTTCTATTAGAGAGTGGGAAAACGGAATGCGTGATGCTTTCAGTCTTTCTCGTTCAGAAGCAAAGATGGCTGCAAAAGCAGTCACTGATGCATTCGGTCAGCGAGATGTTGACTCTAATGTTGAATTGGTAGATGCCATAAAGAACTTAACTAAAACCTTAAAATCTTAATAGGAGATAATTATGTCGGAAGATATAAAGAATGCTATACAGGATATGGGACAAACTTTTGCAGAATTTAAAAAAGTTAATGACCAAAGACTAGACAGCATAGAAAAAGGCGAAAGTACAGCATATGTGGATGAGAAATTAGCTAAGATGGAAGCTAAAATGGATTCTTATGAAGACATTAATCAAAAACTTACTACTGCTGAAGCTAACGCTGAAAACATCAAAAGCCAAATTGAGAAACTTGAAACAGTCGTAAAAAGACCTAATTCAGGATTTGATACTAAGCAAGTAGATGAGTACATGGGTGCATTTGATACTTATTGCAGAAAAGGACTTGAAGGACTTGATGCAATGGAAAGAAAAGCACTAACAGTCAGCAATGACTCCACTGGTGGATATTTAGCACCACCTGAGTATGTGAGAGAGTTACTAAAAACTGTAACTGAAATTTCACCTATCAGAAGTATTGCTAGAATCAGAAGCACAGGTGCTAGAAGCATCCAAGTTCCTAAAAGAACTGGACAGTTTGCAGCACAATGGGTTTCAGAAAGTGGAACTAGAAGTGAAACTACTGGTTGGAATGTTGGTCTTGAAGAAATCCCTGCACATGAGCAATATGCTTTAGTAGATATTTCAGAGCAAGACTTAGAAGATTCAGTATTTAACTTAGAAGCTGAAATGCAATCTGAATTTAGTGAACAATTCGCTAAAGCTGAAGGAAGTGCTTTTGTAAGTGGAGATATGGTTGGAAAACCTGAAGGCTTCATGACAAATGGTTCTGTTTCATCAGTTAATTCAGGTGATGCTAACGAAATAACTGCTGATGGTCTTATTTCTTTAGTGCATAACATCAAGTCTGCTTATTCATCTAATGGTACTTTTGTTTTTAACAGAACTACTTTAGCTAAAATAAGAAAACTAAAAGATACTGCAGGACAATATGTGTTCCAAGCAGGAATGTCATTGCAAGGTGGTGTTACTAACACTATTCTTGGACATAGCTACGTAGAAGCTACTGATATGCCAAGTGAAGGTACTAATACTTTCCCAGTTGCATTTGGTGACTTCAGACGTGGTTATATGATTGTAGATAGAGTCAACTTAGCTGTTCTAAGAGACCCTTTCACACAAGCTACTACTGGTAATGTGAGATATATTGCTAGAAGAAGAGTTGGTGGACAGGTTATCCAAGCTGAAGCGATCTCTAAACTTAAATGTTCAGTATAAGGAGTAAATAATGCAAGATTTATCAAATAATATTGAAATAGGAAACTCAATTATAAATGCTGTAAAAACTGCTGCTGCTAATGGCACTGGTATTGATTTACAGGGTTTTGAAGAAGCAACTGCTGTAGTAAGCGTTGGAGCTGAAGGTGATACACTTTCAAGCTCTGTTTACTTTGAAGTATCGCTAGAGCATAGTGATGATGATTCAACTTACACTGATTGTGTACAGGCTGATATTGTCAATGGCACTATTGCTGCAGGTGGTATTTGGTTGAAACTTGATGGTACTACAGGTGGAAATCCTGATACTGCAGGTGATCAATGGCAGTGTGGATATGTTGGTGGTAAGAGATATGTAAGACTAGTTCTAGCTAAAACAGGATCACATTCAAATGGTACACCTATCAGTGGAATGATTGTTAAAAGCAGACCTAGAAATGCACCTACTACTAATGTAGAGCATAATGCTTAATTGAGGTAACTCTTAGGGGAGTGCAAACTCCCCTTTTATATAGGTAAAAAAAATGGGTAGAAAATTTAAGATAGTAGTTCCAAAACCTGCATCAGCAAATGAGCATGGAACAGTAGTAAAACTTTATAAACACAACGAAATTATAGAATCAGCAGGTCAATGGCAAGATGATGTTATGAACACATTTGTCAACAATGGTTGGGCAATGGAAGTTAAAGTAGATTCAGTAGAAGAGACACTAGATGTACAAGCAGAAGTTAAAGAAGTAAAAAGAGCAAGAAACGAAAAAGGACAACTTAAAGCAGATGACCTTTCCACTCCTGATGTTAATGAAGCATGGGAAGGTGGAAAAGCACCTAAAACTACTGCAAAAAAGAAAACTACTAAAAAGAAAACGACAAAGAAAGCAACTTAATAAAATCTTTGTTATAGTAAACACAGCAGAAGCTAAATGGTAGATACCATGCAATTTATAGGAAGTTTTAATGAGTGCAGGATATCATCATTTTATAATAGAGCAGGGAGCAACATTCGGTCAGACTCTTACGCTTAAAGATTCAACAGGAACATTAATCAATCTAACAGGATTTACAGGTGCTATGTCACTTAAAGAAAGTCCTGATGCAACAGCAACAGTTATAACATTAACATCAGCAAATGGTCGTATGACTCTTGGTGGTAGTGCAGGTACTGTTCAACTATTAATATCAGCAACAGATACAGCAAATCTTGAATCAGATGATGGTGTATTTGACCTAGAGATCACAAGTGGTGCTGCTGTTGTAACAAGATTAATAGAAGGTACTTATAGTATAAGAAGGAATATAACAACATGAGTTCAGTAGATTCCATAACTGTAACAAGCGTAAGTACAGTCAATCAAATTGAAATTACTAGTACAAGTGGAATAACTGTTACCACTGTAGGCACACAAGGTCTAGCTGGTCCTAGTGCTATTATGGGTAGAGGTATTGACCAAGATACAGCAGGTGCAACTAATAATGGTGCTGTTTTAATTTATGATAACGCCAATACAACATGGACAGCTTCAGATACTACAGAAGCACAATCACTTACACAGAAAATATATAACTTACAGTTAAATGGTGGTGGCACAACTGTAAACACAATACTTGATGAAGATAATATGGCTTCAAACAGTGCTACTGCACTAGTCACACAACAAAGTATTAAAAGTTATGTAGATGCACAGGTCACTTTACAAGATTTAGATATTACAGATGGAACAACGACCATAGCTATTGATTTAGATAGCGAAACATTAGGTTTATTAGGTGGTGTTGGTATAAGTTCTACTGCCAGTGGCAATAATGTTAGCTTTGCTATAGATGCAACAGTTGTAACTCTTACAGGTACACAAACATTAACTAACAAAACACTTACATCACCGACTTTAACTGCACCTGTATTTAATACATCAATCTCAGGTTCAGCTTTCTTAGATGAAGACGATTTTGCATCAAATAGTGCAACAAAAGTAGCATCACAACAATCTATTAAGGCTTATGTAGACACACAGCTTACTGCTGAAGATTTAGACATAACAGATGGTAGTAATAATGGTTCAATAGATTTAGATTCAGAAGTGTTTGGAATCTTAGGTGGCACAGGTTTAACTTCTAGCCTAAGTGGTAACAATATAACACTTGCAATAGATAATAGCGTAGTAACGCTTACAGGCTCACAGACACTAACAAATAAGACACTTACTGCACCAAAACTTAATGGTTCTATTGCTATTACTACAACAGGTACAGAGATCAATGTTTTAGATGGTGATACAAGTGCTTCATCAGTTGTTTTAGTAGATGCAGACCAATTCATAGTAAATGACAATGGAACTATGAAACAAATAGCCATAACAAGGCTAGATACATATTTTTCAGGTACAACAGGAACATTAACTAATAAAACCTTAACAGCACCAGTAATAAACAATGGTGTATTAAATACTTCAGTTTCAGGTAGTGCATTTTTAGATGAAGATGATTTTTCTAGTAATTCAGCTACTAAGGTTGCATCACAGCAATCAATCAAGGCTTATGTTGATGCAAACATTACAGCACAGGATTTAGATGTTTCTGATGGCTCTAATGACATAGCAATTGACTTAGACAGTGAAACACTTTCTTTGTTAGGTGGAACAGGACTAGATTCCACAGCATCAGGTAATGGGGTCACTTTTGCTATTGATTCTACTGTTGCTACTTTAGTTGGAAGCCAAACATTAACAAATAAGACAATAGATGTAGATAACAACACAGTTTCTAATATAGAACTAGATAACCTTAAATCAGGTGTACTAGATACTGATTTATCAAGTGTAGCTGCTACTGATACCACTGTTGCATCAGCTAAAGCAATTAAAACTTATGTGGATGCAAATATTACTGCACAAGACCTTGATATCACAGATGGCTCATCAACTATTGCTATTGACCTTGATTCAGAGACTTTATCACTTCTTGGTGGTACTGGTGTAACAAGTACAGCTTCAGGTAATGGTGTGACCTTTGCAATAGGGCAAAGTGTAGGTACAAGTGATAATGTTGTCTTTAATCAGGTTACAGGTGCTTTAGTTGGTAATTCAAGCACAGCAACTGCATTAGCAACAGCTAGAGCTATTGCTCTTTCAGGAGATGTAGTCGGTACTGCAAACTTTGACGGAACAGCAGGAATATCAATATCTACAACAATACAAGCTAATAGTGTTGCATTAGGTACAGATACAACAGGTTCTTATGTTTCTAGCTTAGTTGCAGGAACAGGTATCACATTAGCAAACAATAGTGGAGAAACAGCAACACCAACCATATCAATTGGTCAGGCAGTCGGTACTACAGATGATGTAGAGTTTGGAACTGTAACAGCTTCTCTAACAGGTAATGCTTCTACAGCTACTGCTTTAGCAACTGGTCGTACTATTGCTCTAGCAGGTGATGTCGTGGCTACAGGGGTTAGTTTTGATGGAACAGGTAACATAAGCCTAACTACAGCAATTCAACCAAATAGCGTGGCTCTTGCAACAGATACTACAGGTAACTATGTATCAGGAATATCAGGAACTACTAACGAAATAGAAGTAACAGGTTCAGGTAGTGAAGATGCTACTGTAACCATAGGATTACCAAACAATGTAACGATCTCAGGAAATTTAACTGTAAACGGAACTACAACCACAACAGATACTAACGAGCTACATGTAACAGACCCATTAATTAAATTAGCAAAAGATAATACAGCTAATTCTTTAGATATTGGTTTTTATGGTCAATACAGAGCATCAGGTTCTAATAATCAGTTTACAGGTTTATTCAGAGATCAAAACGACAGTGGTAAATATAAGTTATTTGAATTATTACAAGTAGAGCCTACAACTACAGTAAATACAGGTGGTACTGGTTTCCAAATAGCAACCTTAGTAGCTAATCTTGAAGGTAATGTAGTTGGTAATTTAACAGGCACGATACAAACAGCAGCACAGGCAAATATCACAAGTCTTGGAACACTAACTGCTCTACAAGTTGATAACATAAATATTAATGGAAACACCATATCATCAACAGCAGGAACAGATTTAAACATTACACCATTAGCAGGTCAGCAAATAGTATTAGATGGTGCAATAGTTATAGATGCAGGTGTAGTAACTGGTGCAACCTCAATTACATCAACAGCATTTGTTGGAAACCTAACTGGAAACGTCACAGGTAATACTTCAGGAACAGCAGCAACAGTAACAAGTGCAGCACAAACTGCTATTACATCCGTTGGTACATTGACTGCATTACAAGTAGATAATATCAATATCAATGGTAATACAATATCTAGCACTGCTGGTACAGACCTTAATATAACTCCTCTCACAGGTCAGCAAATAGTATTAGATGGAACTATTATTGTTGATGCTGGTGTTGTTACAGGTGCTACTTCTATAACTTCAACTGCTTTTGTTGGTGATATAACAGGTGATGTAACAGGAAATGCAGATACATCTACAACTCTAGCTAACAATAGAAACTTTGCTATATCAGGAGACATAACAGCTTCAGCAGTAGCGTTTAATGGTTCAGGTAATGTAACCCTAAGTGCAAGTATTGATGACAATGTAGTAGGTGCTTCACAACTAAACATTTCAGGTAATGGTACAGCAGGTCAAGCAATCTTATCAGATGGAGATGGTTCGTTTAGTTATGGAGATGCTTCTAAAACTACCGAACAAATACAAGACATCGTTGGTGGTATGGTCACAGGAAATACTGAGACTGGTATCACTGTAACTTATGAAGATGGAGATGGAACATTAGATTTCGTTATAAACCCTGCTCAAACAACTATTACATCTTTATTAGCAACTGATATTAAAATTGGTGAAGATGACCAAACAAAAATAGACTTTGAAACAAATGATGAAATTCATTTTTATGTAGCTAACGCACAACAGATTAAATTAGTAGATGGTGCAATAGTACCTATAACAGACAATGACATTGATCTCGGAACATCAAGTTTAGAATTTAAAAACGCTTACTTTGATGGCACTGTTACTTCTGATGCATTTGCAGGTGCATTAACAGGAGATGTTACAGGTAACGCTTCCACAGCAACAGCACTAGAAACAGCAAGAACAATTGGTGGTACAAGTTTTGATGGTACTTCTAATATCGCAATAGCCTTATCTGCTACAGCTACAGCACTTGCTACTGCTCGTACTATTGGTGGTGTCTCATTTGATGGTACAGCTAATATTGACCTAGCAGGTGTAAACACAACAGGTAATCAAGATACTTCAGGAAACAGTGCGACAGCTACTGCATTGGCTACTGCTAGAACTATAGGTGGTACATCTTTTGATGGTACTGCAAATATAGCGATTGCATTAGCAAATACTGCCACAACATTAGCAAACGCAAGAACAATTAATGGTGTTAGCTTTGATGGTAGTGCAAATATTACAACCCTTACAGCAGGTACAGGTGTATCAGTATCAGGAACAGCAGTATCTATAGGACAAGCTGTAGCAACTTCTAGTAGTCCTACATTTAGTAATATGACACTTAGTGGTACTGATTCAATTAAAGTACCAGCAGGAACTACAGGTCAAAGAAATGGATCACCTGCAAATGGTATGTTTAGGTATAACTCAACTAACGAAGAGTTTGAGGGTTATCAAAATGGTGCATGGGGAGCAATAGCAGGTGGTGGAGCAAGTGCTATGGAAACCAACACTTTTACAGGTGATGGTTCTACAAGAGCATATACAATAAGTTCTAATGTATCTAACGAAGATAATCTAATTATATTTATAGAAGGTGTCTTTCAAAACAAAGCAGATTTTGTTGCTAGTGGTACAACAGTTACATTTGATACAGCACCAGCTAATACAAGAAAAATTGTTATCAATCATATAAGAGCATCTATTGCAGGTTCTTCAGTAGCACAAAATGCCTTTAGTGGAGATGGCTCAACAGTTGCCTACACCTTATCAATTAGTCCAACTAACGAAGATAACACCCAAGTATATGTAGATGGTGTATATCAACACAAATCAACCTATACAGTAAGTGGCACCACTCTTACTTTTGATACTGCTCCTGTTAATGGAACAGCTATTGAAGTAATTATGTTTAGTCAAACATCTGTAAATGTACCAGCATCTAATAGTGTAACTACAAGTACGATTGTAGATGGGAATGTCACAACAGATAAGATCTTAGATGATGCTGTTACTTCAGCAAAACTAGATACTAATATAGCTATTGCAGGTAATTTTGATGTTGCAGGTAATGTAGACTTTAATGGAAATTTAGATGTAGATGGTACAACTAACCTTGATGTAGTAGATATAGATGGTGCTGTAGACATGGCTTCTACACTTTCAGTAACAGGTGCTATCACAGGTACACTAGCTACAGCAGCACAACCTAATATTACAAGTCTTGGTACGCTTACAGGATTCACTTCAACAGGTATTGATGATAATGCTACTTCTACAGCTATAACAATTGATAGTAGTGAAAATGTTGGAATTGGGGTTACTAATATAGGTTCAGCAGGTTTATCTCTTAGTAACTCTATGAACTTTAATATGTCTGAAGGAGCTAATTCTTCTTTTGTAAACATTTTTAGACAAGCTAGTAGTGCAGCAACTGTCATAGCTAATGGTTACAAGTATACAGACACAGCTAATAAAGTAGCTTCTTCCTATGCTTCATCTTGGGCAAAAAGTGCTATCGCATTAAATTATGGCAATACAATCTTTTATAATGACACAGCAGCAACCACAGCAGTAGGTACTGATGTCACACCAACAGAAAGCATGAGAATAGACTCATCAGGAAATCTGTTAGTAAACAAAACAGCAAGTGGTTCTTTAGGTACAGCAGGTTTTGAGTTTGCATCTAACAACACATTAAGAGCAACTAAAGGTAGTTCAGCACCAGCAGAATTTAACAGATTGACTAATGATGGCGATATAGCTATTTTTTACAAAGATACATCACCAGTTGGAAGTATCTCATCTAATGGTGGTAGTGCTTCTTATAATAGTAATAATGGAGTTATTTATCTAGGTCACAACCAAACTAATCATTTTAAATTTTTAACATCACAGGCTACTGGACAACCTCGTTTTGAACCAAGTGATGATAATGCAATTGATGTGGGAAGAGCTGCATTAAGATTCAAAGACCTCTACCTTTCAGGTGGTGTTCATCTAGGTGGTACAGGTTCAGCAAACAAACTTGAAGATTATGAAGAAGGTACTTGGACTCCTAGTGTACGAGGTGCAACAACAGCAGGTACAGTAAGTGGTACTTTTACAGGACTTTATACAAAAATTGGTAGATTGGTTCATGTTACTTTTAGTTGTCAAAATTATACATTAAGTGGAGCAGGAGGTACTTTGTTGGTTACAGGATTTCCTTTTGTGGCACAAAACCCAAACAATAGAGATGCACAAGGAGTAGTTAGATTTTACCAACATGATTTAGCTTCTCCCTCTTCAGGATATTTTGGTCCTGTCTTAAATATGAATGATAATAAAACTGAATGTGCATTTACACAAACACAAGACAATGGGCAGTGGAGTGTGGTGTCAATAGAAAACTCAAGTGGTTTATACATAGAAGGCTCACTCACTTACTCAACCTAATAACTAATATACCTAGTGGATTCTAGGTACGGACAAAAGGAGAAAATAGAATGGCAATAACAAAAGAATTAATAGAAGATAAAATAGAAGTTGTAGGAGACTACAAAACTATACAAGTAAGAACAGCTACAGTTATCAAAGAAGATGGTGTTGAGCTATCAAGGTCTTTTCATAGACACGCATTAGAATGTGTAAGCTCTGTACAAAATGATGACGATAGTTGGACTCATACAGATACTGATGTATCAGGCGAGTCTACAGAGGTTCAAGGCATAGCAAGTGCTGTATGGACAACAGATATTAAGAACGCTAAGAAAACAGCAAACGAGAACGCAGGAATCTAAAAATGGCAAATACTAAGGTAACAACAGGTGTAATTAAAGATGATGCAGTAGGTGCTGACCAGTTAGCATCTAACGCAGTTGTTACTGCTTCTATAGTAGATAATGCTATAACCACAGCTAAAATAAACAATGATGCAATTCTTACAGCTAAGATATCTAATAGTGCTGTTACCAACGCAAAGTTATCATCTAATTCTGTTGACAGCGATCAATACGTAGATGGTTCTATAGACACAGCACATATAGGTGATGGACAAATTACAAGTGCAAAACTAGATACCAATATAGCTGTAGGTGGAACGCTTACAGTAGGTTCTCATTTATTGATGGGTGATGGTGATATCTTAAAGATGGGTGCTGGTGCAGACCTACAGATTTATCATAATGGTAGTAATAGTTATATTAGTGATCAAGGAACAGGTAATCTAACAATCACTGCAGGAAACTTTTATGTAAACAATGCTGCAGATAATCAGAATATGATTTCAGCTATTGTTGGTGGTGCAACAAGCATAATGTATGCAGGTTCTACTAAACTAGCCACAACAAGCAGTGGAGTTGACGTAACAGGTACAGCAGTCACAGATGGTCTTACAGTAGCAGGTAATGTTTCAGTAGACGGTGGAACAATAAAACTAGATGGCAACTATCCAACTGGTAATAATAATGTAGTTATGGGAGATACAGCTTTTGATAGCGTAACTACAGCTAGTAATAACACTATTATGGGTAATGCAGCAGGTACTGCAATCACTGAATCAAACTTTAATACTGCTATAGGCAGTGGCTCTTTAGCCGCACAAGTAACAGGCGGAAGAAATGTTGCTTTAGGATATGGTTCGTTAGCTGCAGATACTGGAGGTGGTAGAAGCACAGCAGTTGGTTGGGGTTCATTAGGTTCTCAAAACTTTACTAGTGGTCTAACAGGTAATACTGCTGTTGGTTATAGCTCTTTAGCAGCAAACACCACAGCTAGTAATAATACAGCAGTCGGTTATGAATCTTTAAAATCAAACACTACAGGTACAAGTAATTCAGCACTGGGTAAAAGCTCATTATTATCAAACACTACAGGTTCTAACAATACAGCAGTTGGTATTAATACTCTATATAGCAACACAACTGCATCCAATAACACAGCCTTAGGTGTCAATGCTTTAATACTAAACACTACAGGTACTCAAAATGTAGCAGTAGGAGCTTTAGCACTAGATGCAAATACAACGACAAGTGATAGTGTTGCAGTTGGTTATGCTGCCTTGTCTACAGCAACAATAGGAAGTAACACAGCAGTTGGTTCAGAAGCAATGCAATATACTACAACAGGTGCTAATAATGTTGGTGTAGGCTTACAGGCTTTAAGAGCAAACACTACAGGTGATGAAAACACGGCAGTTGGTGCGTTATCTTTAGACGCTAATACAACTGGTACAGATAATACTGCTTTAGGTTATCAAGCATTAAGTGCTAATACCACAGCAAGTAATAATGTTTCT
>Ga0181397_1000144_pt1 | contig 26179 bp, 22 predicted proteins | sample 20SPOviralmetaG_FD_130126 | JGI IMG/M metagenome (GOLD analysis project Ga0181397, IMG submission 130126) | Marine viral communities from the oligotrophic San Pedro Time Series (SPOT) site, San Pedro Channel, CA, USA - 20 SPOT_SRF_2011-02-23 | ecosystem: Environmental > Aquatic > Marine > Strait...
GGGCGCGTGGGACAACGTCGCACCGGGCAGCGCCCACGCCTATGACGGAGACGGCTGGTGGGCGTGGGTAGATGGCGAATGGTCGGAGGGCCTGACCCTGGGCCGCGCCTGCATCGCAGCCGCAGAAGCCCTCGGTCGGTGGCCGGGGGGTGAGGGATGACCGCGCCGATCGCATGGGAGGGTGCTGAGTGGCCGCCCCGACGGTGGCAGGCCGAGGCCCTGCCCGTCATCATGGACGGCCTTCGGTGCCGTCAGGCCGGGCTGGTATGTGCCGTCATGGGCGCAGGCAAGAGCCTACTCCAGGCCGAGCTGGTCCGCATGGCCACGCGCAACCTCAGGGGCCGCGTCATCGTGGTCTGCGTCCCCACCCAGCGGCTGGTGCGACAGCTCTCCACGACCTTCGCCGCAAGGCTGGGAGAGGAGCGCGTGGGGCAGTACTACGGCCGGAAAAAGCAGCTCCGGGACGTCATCGTGACGTGCAACCCGAGCCTCCCGAAGCTGCAGGCCCAACTGTCCGGAGAGGCCCGCGAGGTCGCGCTGTGCGTGGTGGACGAGGCTCATCGATCAGAGGCTGCCTCCGTCCGAGACGTCATTCCCGACCTCAACCCGTCGTGTCTGGTCGGATTCACAGCCACTCCATTCCGCAGCGTTCCACGTGAAACGGTCTCCCTCTTCAACACTGTGTTCTACCGATACACCATCGAAGACGCTGTGCGTGACAGGGTTCTCGTTCCACCGAGGGTCGAGGCATGGAAGGGCGGGCTGGGCGTTCCCATCGACTCAGCGTGCCTCGCCATGATGGAGGAGCACGCCAGGGGGCCCGGGATCATCTCGGCCACGTCCATCGACGACGCCGAGGCCTACGCCTCCTGGCTGACCGGCAAGGGCTGGCCTGCCGAGGCCGTCCACAGCAAGCTCTCCACGGCAGAGCAGGACGACCGCCTTGAGCGACTGCGCCTCGGAGAACTTCGGGCCGTGGTTCACGTCTCCCTGCTGGCCGAGGGGGTGGACCTACCCTGGCTCCGGTGGCTGTGCCTGAGGCGCAACGTCCAGGCCTCCGTCCGCTTCCTCCAGGAGGTGGGCCGGGTGCTGCGGGTGCAGCGTGAGCCAGACGAGGCCCTTGGACCAAAGACCGAGGGGCTGCTGCTCGACCCCCATCTCCTGCTCGGCCGGTTCGGTTGGACGACGCCCGAGGCCATCGGGAAGGCGCTGGAGGAGGCTGCTGAGGCCGAAGCCGCCGAGCGCGTGGCAGCACAAGAGCTGCGACAAAAGAAGGTCGAGGAGGCCGTCGCCCTCGACGTGCTACTCCGATGCCTCGAGCAGATCCGCGATGGCCTCCAGGCTGCGGGCATGGTGGAGTCCATCGCTCACCGAGACAGCGGCTGGCAACTGGCGCCCGTGTCCCTCAGGCAGGTCGAGGCTGTCAAGAAGGCCAGCAAGCTCACGCGACATGTCCCCAAGCAATGGCGAGCACCCCTGCGGGCGCTGGCGAAGGTGCCCTGGGCGATGACGAAGGGGCAGGCATCAACCCTGCTCGACGTCCTGTACGCCGGGTCTCGATGGGCCCGCAACAGGGCTCAGAGGACCAACGAGCCGCCCTGGTATTTGCAGTGGAGCCCCGGGCTCTTGTCCATCGAGGACGCGCCGTCCGAGGAGGAATGCAAGGCCGTCACCCGGCTCGGGAACCGCTCAAAGCGTCGAGAAGCTCGGGCATCCGCATGAGGTACCGGCTGAGGAGAGACATGCGCTTCTACCGGTCTGCAGACGATCAAACGATCGTTGTTGTCCCGGGAGGGACGGTCATCGAGGCCGAGCACATCCCCGGGCTGGACCCACCCAGCAGGGATGCGTTTGAGCGACGGATCACGAAGGAGTACCGGAACGGATTCCCTCACGGAGAGCTCATCGTCTTCATTCACGATGGGTCTCCGAGGTCCGCCTACTACCCGGCTGACCTAGAATCTTTGAGCTGGGTTTGACAGCGCACTACCAGTGCGGTATAGGTTTTAGCGAGACGGGCAACAGACTCAACGGGCAGACGATGACGATCAAAGAGCTGATTGATGCTGGAAGAAGCAGCCGGGGTTGGTCTCGGGTGGGCACCCATATGAGGTGCCAGCAGCTCTTTGCCTATACCGAGCGGCTTGGAATCAAGCTGGTGAGTGCAGAGGCTCTGACCCGAGGCTCCATCGGCCACGTCGGTCACGCGCACCTGCATGCAATCTGGGGAGCGAGGCAGGGCGGGGTCCTGGTCAACACCGAGATGGTGGATGACCCAACCAGGCTGCTGTCTCCGCGAGACGCCATGCTCGCGTGGTGCGACCTGGAGGGCCGAGGCCACGACATGCTCGACCAGATGCGGTCAGTTTTTGACCGTTACGTCGAGAGGAATCCGGAGCCCCCAGGCCGGGTGGTCGCCGTTGAGTGGCCCATGGCTGCCGTGATTGGCTACAAGCGCGGCGAGTGGGGGCTGTGGGTCGTGCATCCTGACGAGGAGTCTCGGCTGGATGAGGAGCGGCAGTCTGTCGTGGCTTGCGATGACGAGACCATTCAGATCGATCCGCTCAACATGCCGGGGCATCCCGATGACGGCAAGCCGGTGTACGTGACGAGGCGGGTGGACGCGGTCATCGAGGAGGGTGATCGCCGGGTGATCTGGGACCACAAGTTCCAGGGCTGGGTGTCTGGCAAGGTCCGGGCGTACTCGATCGATGGAGGGTTCGGCCTGTTCCGCCACATGGGCAAGCAGGTGTTCGGGGAGAAGTTTGGCGGCGTCCGCCTCAATCTCATCCAGACGACAGACCCCTACAAGCTGAGCCGACCGAAGGTCCCTCAGTCTCCTCATCGGGACCGGCACCTCGCTCACCTGCTCTGGGAGGAGGAGCACCAGATCGCTCGCAAGGACTTGGACCAGCCCAACTATTGGGAGTGGCCCAAGAGCATGCACGAAGCGGGACCGTGTCAGGGCCAGTACGGAACCTGTGCCGGGCTCGACCTCTGCCTCTACGGAGAGGCTGGTCAGAAGTACCTGAACATCGAACGAGGCAGCCGAGATCGGTAAGCCTCATCATCACGGAGGCCATTGAAAGACATGGATATTCCGAAGAGCGACATGATTATTCCAGACAACCAGCAAGTCGAGGAGAAGCAAGTGGCAACGCCCTCAACCATCCTGTGGTCGGAGAATGTGAACCTCATCTTCAAGGCCTTGGCGGAGGCGCAGGCGGAGATGGATGGGGCGTTCAAGGACGGCAAGAACCCACACTTCAAGTCCCGCTACGCGACCCTGCAGTCGGTCTTGCACGCGGTGCTGCCTCCGCTCAACAAGCACGGCATCAGCCTCTCGCAGCATCCGTCGCTGGATGGTGGACTGGTCAGCGTGACGACCTTGCTGACGCACCCCTCTGGGCAGTGGATGAGCAGCACGTGCTCGTTGCCTCTTGGGGGCCGCAAGGACGGCCACGCTCTCAAGAGCGCCACCACCTACCTCCGCCGCACTGCGTGCGTCTCGATCTGCGGTCTGCCCGAGGAGGACGACGACAACATGGTCTCAGGCGCCCCACCTCGAGGGGCGCCGGCTCGCCAAAGCGGCACTCAGGGCGGTGCTCAAGGCCGCGCTCAGGGCCGTGCTCAGGGCGCCGCCCAGGGCGGTTCTCTGTCGCTCCCACCTGTCCCCAGCTCCCCAGCCATCCTGTCTCGGCAGGAGGTGGCTGATGAGCTCCTGAAGCTCCAGCTGAGCATCGGCGAAGTGACGGAGTGGTGCGAGAAGAACGGTCACCCGAGCCCTGCCGACATGGCTCCTGAGCGCATGACCAAGCTGATTGCGTGGCTTGGGCGTGGCGGAAGCGATCAGGTTCGGGGCTGGCTGAAGGAGCAGAAGGATGGGTGAGCTGACGACCGATGCTGGGGCTACTCGATACATCCTGGGAATCGACCCCGGCCCGACCACCAGCGGGCTGGTTGTCTACAAGGTCGGGGACAAGGGTGTTCACGGTCGGGTAGTCCTGGCTGAGGCGAAGGCGACTCTGGAAGTCATTCGGGAACAGCTCTCAGCATTCTCTGTGATTGCCCATGAGGAGGGCGTTCCGATCACGGTGGTGGTCGAGCGAACCCAAGCGGGCCCCCCGTCCACTGCGGTTGTTCACACCACGGAGGTTGTGGGGCGGCTCATGGAGGCCTGCTTGGTCCGCGACCTCGACTGTCAGCGGTACTACAGGCGGCAGGTGCTCCAGGCCTTGGGGTGTGCCAAGAAGGGCAACAAGGACAGCCACGTCCGCAACGCCCTGCTGGAGATCCACGGCGGCCTCAAGGAGGTGGCGGTCGGCCGGAAGGCCTGCCCCGGGCCCCTCTACGGGGTGAGCTCTCATGCGTGGCAGGCGCTGGGAGTGGTGTTCGCGCACATCATCCTGCCGGCATTTTCAACACCAGAAAGGAGGGCATGATGCCCGCAACCATCGTTTTGACTGGCCGACTGGCCCGAGACCCCGAGATGCGGACCACCGCGAGCGGGACCAGCATCTGCAACCTCACCGTGCCTGTGGACAGCGGCTACGGCGACAACAAGACCACGACGTGGTGGAAGGTCGCCATCTTCGGCAAGCGTGCCGAGGTTGCGTCTCGCTACCTCCGGAAGGGCAGCTGGGTCAGCGTGACCGGGGCACCGCGCGTGGCGACTTGGGACAAGCAGGATGGGACCAAGGGCTTCAGCGCAGAGGTGAACGCCGATAGCTGGGACTTCGTCGGACCCAAGCAGAGTGGCGGGGGCGACGGACAGTTCCAGCAGGGCCAGCAGGGCCAGCAGGGCCAGCAGAGCAACCCGTACTCGCAGAACGACGCGGACATCCCGTTCTGATCTGCCGCTGAACAGCTTGAAGTGGAGAGAGTATGTTTCCCGGCTACGACTTGAGGATGGGCTTGGATGAGCTCAAAGAGCTTGGCCAGAGGCACAAGACCATTCGGGATCGGTTTGAGCGGGGATCTGTGGGCTGGGCCCGCTGGGACTGTCATTTGGAAGACGTCCGGGCCCGGTTCATCTATCTGAAGAATCTGAAGAACATGAGGGGAGAGTCATGAAGGGATGGGGACTGCCTGGCGAGGACTACATGTCCCGCGAAGACGGGCTCGCAGAGAACCACCACTACCGAGACCTGCGGTGGATGGACTGGGGTGACTATGGTCAGGTGCTGCGGGACTGCTCCAATCTCAAGGAGAGGGCCCGAGACGGGGTGGGTGAAGACGAGATGGTCGAACTGATGGGCGGGGAGGACAACCTGGTATGGTCGCTGGACCTGGATCCTGAGGTTGCCCCTGCCGTCGCGGCCCTCGCCGCAGCAGGAGCGGTCCCGTTTACGTCGTGCTCCGGAAGCGAAGGCCACCATGAGCACCATCCTCTGGTTGCGTTCTGGGCCCCCATTGAGATGCAGCCCATGTTGATGCAGGCAGCTGAGAGGTCTGGCTGCTGTCTGCAGCCCACTGGACTCGGAAGCCTGCTGGTCTGGCATGACTGCCATGAGGCCCTGGTTGATTTTGGGAAGCAGCTGAGACTTGCGGCGAATGACGTCGCGGGAGGGGAGGAATGACCGCACCCACGACCCGCACCCTTGGGCTCGACGATTGGATGACGCCCCCTGAGGTTTTCGACCCGCTGCATGAGCAGCTTGGTTTCGACCTCGACGCCTGCGCGACGGACTCTGAGTCCGCCCGCGTCTCCCGGTTCATCAGTCCGGAGGAAGATGCGTTGGTGACGCCGTGGGATGGAAAGTGCGTCTGGGTCAACCCGCCCTACGGGCGAGACATCAACCGCTGGGTGGAGCGCGCAGCTTCGGCGCCCAAGCGGGATGGCTGCAACCTCGTCTGCATGTTGATCTACGCCAACACGGACACCCGGTACTGGAAGAGGCACGTCGTGGACCACCCCAGCAGCCAGCTGGTGGTCTTCCTGTCTCCCCGCGTGAACTTCATCCGCGCTGACGGGAAGAAGGCCAAGGGTGCGCCCAAGGGGTCTGCCCTGGTGTTCTACCAGAACAGCGACCGCATGAGCAGCTTCCCAACCCACGCCTACTGGAACTGGAAGACTGAACAGTTCCCCTGGTGGACGTTCATCTGCGGTACCCGCTGAAAGGAGACGACGTGAGACCATTTATTGAAAAGGTGAGGAGCAACGTCAAGTCTCCTGGCTCAGAGTGGGAGATTGAGCTCGCTCGCTACACCTACATCCGAGGCCCCAACGGCGGCCACAAGACCACGATCATCCAGGCAGCAGAGCTGGCGACGACCGGAGCCGTGGATGACATCATGGGTCGGGATGAGGTCAAGAAGGCTGCGATCCTGATGTCCATGAAGCCCGAGCACGAAGAGGTTCTCGTCAGCAGCGCTGTCTTCAGCGACGGAAGCGAGTCCTCCTGGACCTGCGATCCAGGGAAGAACCCCAAGAAGGAAGGGCAGGTCCCGAGCCTCATCATCAGCCGAATCGCCCGGAAGCTGCTCTCGGGCAGCGCCGAGCGACTGCATGAGTCCATGCTGGACTGGCTGAACCTCGATGAAGTGACCGAGGACATGGTGACGAAGGACATGAGCCCTTCTTGCCGGGAGCGCTACCAGGATGTGGCTCGCGCCATCAGGGAGGGGGGAGCGTCAGAGACGGAGATCTTGTCCAAGGCGATCGAGTACTCGGACAAGCGGCGACTGAAGGCTGCCGGGCAGGTCAAGGCTCACGCCCAGATCTTGTCGCACTACCAGGAGCTCGACCTGGACGGCAACGTCACCGACGAAGACATCTTCCGCTCCCTCAACGAGATGGTCTCCGAGGAGATGTCATCGACAGTCTTGCTTCATGAGATCATGAAGCGAGCACGCAAGGACGGCTACGACCAGTGCCCAGCATGCGGCACCGAGGTGGGCAGCTCGCACATCAAGCAGTGCGAAGACCACTATCGATCTTTGGCTGATAGCCAGGACAGCGCCTTGATGCCGTGGGTGGCCGACAAGATCAAGGCCTTGTTCATTCAGAGGGCTCGGTGGGAGAGCCTGCTGATGGTCAAGGAGGAGTCCGAGAGGCTCAAGGCTCAGGTCGAGGAGTACAGCGATCTCAAGAAGGCCTGCCGGAAGAGCCTCAAGCGCCTTGTGGAGGAGTCAATCGAGGACTTCTGCCAAGCCGTCACCAAGTACCTCCCCGAGGGAAAGGAGCTTGGATACGACAGCCACCTCGGATGGCTGGGCCTCAAGAGGCTGGGGGGAGGCATCTCTTCGTCGATGTCTGGAGCAGAGTGGGCGACGGTGACTGCCGCTGTGGGTTGCGCGATTGGAGAGCGGACACCTGCCTGGCAACCCCTGGTTCTGGTCATTGAAGACCGGGCATGGGACCCCGAGACGCTTCGGCAGGTGATGCTGTCCCTTCAGAAGTTCCCGGGGCAGGTGCTGATGCAGGGAACGATTGGCCCGAAGGGGCGCTTCCCGCCGAAGTGGACCATGGTCTCCTCCAAGGAAATCTTGGACCAGTTCTGCGTGAAGACAATCCAGCCGACCAAGGAGGTGTCAGCCCTCACCAAGCAGATGCTGGTGGCCCTCGGCTTTGATGCGGCCACCATTGATCGAATGAGTCCAGACACAGCCATCGAGCTGTCAAGCCGGACCACGATCTCCTCGGCTCATGTGACCATCCACGAAGACGGGGGCTGGTCCCTCACGAAGGAGCACGTCTGATGCGCTGCCCTGACTGCGGATACTCCACTCGCGTCATCGAAACGAGGCACCCCGATCACGCCGCGAGGCTCTCGATCTCGTCTGCAGCTGGCAAGGCTCAGGAGGCGGTCGGGTGCTACAATGACAACTGGGTGGCCCGAAAGCGCCGCTGCTTGAACCCAGCTTGTGAGAAGAAGCTGGTCACGGTCGAGATCACCCTTGAAGCCCTGGGCAGGGACTTTGATCGCAGGGGGTGACCCATCAGGGTGTCCCTTGAGGCTCTGTCACGACAGGCGCAGAACACACAGCACACACAGAGAGAATGATGAGCGTTGTTGATGATGCTGAGCTCACGCTCAAGGAACGCGCCCTGGGGCTTCTTCTGGAGCTCTCGGAGCAGCTGGCAAAGGCCAAGAACAAGTCGGAACGGGACGTGGCGTGGATCCAGATCCAGGCCCCCAAGTCCCTGACCGTCCTCGCTCAAGCCTGGGCAGAGCATGAGGACAGCATGCGGTCGCGGCTGGACTCTATTGAGCTCATGCCGGGAAGCTCGGTTCGCGCCAGGAGCCTCCGCAAGGCGCTCACCAGGATGGCTCGAGAGCACCGGTCTACCGAAGCTGCCGATCGAATCCTTGAGAGCCTGGGGACCGTGGCCTCCGCCTTGACCATGCTCCCCCCGGCCCGGGTCGTGAGCCCAAACATCCTGGCATCGTGCAACGTGCCCAGGGGGTGGGTGCTCGGGGACGACGGCATCTACAAGCTTCGGCCGGACGGCGAAGAGTCCATCCGGGTCACCCACTACCCGATCCTCCTGACTGGACGCACTACGGACGTGCTGTCCGGAGAGGCTCGCCGGCAGGTCCTGTGGAACAGCCCCTCGGGCTGGTGCCAGAAGACCATCGAGCGCCAGACGCTGGTCGAAGCGCGGAAGATCACGGGGCTGGGCAAGCACGACGCTCCAATCTCATCGAACAACGCAGCGATGGTTGTGAAGTTCTTGATGGACTTTGAGGCTGAGAACGCAGAGCAGCTGCCCATGGTCCAGTCTACCGAGAAGCTTGGGTGGCTTCCGGATGGAGACTTCATCTTGCCCGAGAAGAGGGTCGTCCCTCCGGGGGTTGGCGCATATCCCTTCACCCTGGCGCCACCAGCAGGCATGGAGCACGTCTCCAGGGCCTGTGAGGTCGCTGGGACGTGGGAAGGATGGCTGGAGGCTGCAGAGGTCGCGAAGGACTCTCCCATCGCTATGGGCGTCTTGTACGCCTCGGCAGCGGCCCCTCTGCTCAAGGTCCTCAAGGCGAGCAACTTCATCGTGGATGTGAACGGCGGAACGACGGGCGGCAAGACAACGAGCCTTCGGTTCGCGGCATCCGTCTGGGGCCGGTCGAACGACGGGCGGCCGAGCATGCTCCACAGCTGGGACATGACCAAGGTTTGGTGCGAGCAGACAGCCTCGTTCCTGAACAACCTGCCGGTCATCCTGGATGACACCAAGCGAGCCAAGAGCTGGAGGACGGTGAGGGACGTGGTCTACGACTTCGCCTTCGGGTCTGGTCGCGGCCGTGGCGCCAAGGATGGGGGCACCCGGAACACGCTGGAGTGGAACTCCATCCTGATCTCTTCGGGCGAGAGCGCCATCACAAGCTTCAGCCAGGACGGCGGAACTCGGGCGCGAGTGCTCGGGCTCCGGGGGCAGCCGATGGGGACCAACCCAAAGGTCGGCTCTGAGACTGCCGAGAAGCTGACAGAGCTCTGCTCGGAGAACTATGGCCATCTGGGTCGCCGGGTGATTGACTACTTGGTCGCCAATCACGATCATCATGACGACATCGTTGAGCAGTTCAAGGTTTCGCGAGACCGTTTCCGGAACGCTCTCGATACGCCAGTCTCGCGACGCCACGCCAGCAACCTGGCTGTCCTGGAAGTCGCGGCAGAGATCATCCACGCGCTGGGGGTGCCGAGGCCGAGGCGCAGCCCCTTCGCCTTCTTGGTCGCCTCGGCTCAGGAGGCTGGGAAGGATTCGGACCGACCTCTTGCCGCTCTCCAGGAGGTTGTCTCCTGGGCCGCAGCGAACCAGACCCACTTCGTTGGGCGAGGCGAGCGACTGCCTATGGGAGGATATCGGCAGCCTCAGTACGGGTGGGCCGGAACCTGGGCAGCAGACAACTGGGAGTACCTTGGCGTGAATGGTCGCGTTCTTCGCCGCATCCTCAAGGATGAAGACTTTCATCCGGCAGAGATCTTGGACCGCTGGAAAGAGCGGGGATGGCTGCTCACAGGGACGCAGCTGACGAGGCCGATCCGGCTTCCTGGAGGGGTTCAGATGCGGTGCTACTGCATCACCCCAGCAGCCGTTGCAGCAGCGATGGCAGAGCGCGAACGAGACCTCAAGCTGTGACTTGTCACGGTGGTACTATGACGCTATGGTGTAGAACCAAAGGAGAACACAATGTCTGAGACCGCTTTCGTCCGATTCATCCGAACGGCTCGGAAGGACAGGCACTGGTCGATTGCCGAGCTTGGCCGAAGGGCAGGGCTCACTCAGCCTGAGCTCTCGCGCGTCGAGGGGGGCTCTCGGATGCCGACTCTTCGGCACGTCAAGGGCCTGGCCGAGGCATTTTCCGCCTATCCGCAGAAGGAGTCCCTTGAGCCCCCTGACTACCATCGCTGGTGGTCGAGGCTGGGGGAGCTGGCTGAGATGGCTCGCATCGAAGCCCGCACCACAGCAAAGAAGCAGACAGACAAAGAGGAACAGTGATAGGCTCCGAGCAAAGGAGCTGTCATGTCTGCAGGCGGAATCCAGAACAAGTACTCAGCCGGCTCCGAGGCCAGCTTGGGGACGTCATACACGGCTATTGAGCTCAAGGCCGACGGCACTCTGGGCGGACGAAAGGTCGCCTCTCAGTGCTACTTGGACAAGCTGCTTTTCACTTGGTCATCGATTTCCACTGCGGCAAGCTTCAGCTGGTACCTTGCGTATGACAGTGATGGAAAGTTCCCCATCACGGACCCGCAAGAGTCTATTTCGTTCAAGGATGGGAAGACTACGTCCCCAGCTGTCAAGGTGAACGCTTTTGACCTGGCAGGAGCTGCTTATCGGCACACCAATCAAGGACAGACCGTCTTCCTGATCGCCAAGGTGAACGCCGGAAGCGCAAAGGTGGAAGCCGTTCTTCTCTGGCGGGGGCGCTGAGCTATGAGCGTGTTCCTCCCATCGTATCCGTCTGATGCTGCTGGCGGAGGCGGAGGCGGCGGCGGAGCCGATCTGTCTGCCCTCGGGTTCACGCCCATCGACTTGACGGATGGATCGTGGACGGGTCCTGATGGGAGCGGAAACGCTTATGACCTCGATGATCTGGTCGATTCGGTGGCGCACAGTAGCGGCGTCAACACCATCACCATGAACGCCTTGGGTAGCGGAAACAGCAATCACGCCTGGGGAAACTCTTCGACCCAGCGGGGGCCGCGATGGGTCAAGGCACTCAACGTGCAGGACGTCAACGGCAGCGATGTTCGGATCCAGAGCGGAGACTTCTTTGTCTTCCAGACCGTCATGGAGTTCGTGTCGCCCGATGACAGGTTCGCAGCATCCAGTGTTGTTTGCGTCACACCTGACGGAACTTCCGCAACAGGAAGCGACAACCTTCTGGTAGGCGGCATTATCCGCTACAACACAAGCGGTGCTCAGCAGCATGGGTCCATTGCAGGGGACTTCTCCACAGTCCAGAGCAGCGTGAACAATCATCGGACAACAACCGTCGCTCATGTCCGCGCACAAAGGACGGAGGCGGTCACCTACATCACCACCAACTCCAGCGACGCCATCATCGTGTCTGGACGCGACACCACCACCCAGAACTACGGCAATGCCACCACCAACATGAACATCATGATTGGTGTTGGAACCTTTTCGACAGCCGGAATCACTGCGGGAAAGGATGTGAAGCTCAAAGCATGGTTCCGGTGCATCAAACTAAGTTTGCCGTCTTAGGGGATTCCGATGCCGATTGTGAGGGTTAACTTCGGGGGCGTCGAGCCTCAGATTACTGGGGGCTACGACACGGACGGCTCCGTAATCGACATGCAGGAGTGCGTGGTCGTTCCCGTGCATATCCCTGCCGACCAAGCAGACTTGTGGCTCGCGGCATATGATTCTAACAACCAGTACAGCCCCACCGCCGCAGACTCCCGCGTCATCGCCCGCGCAGTCTTGGGCGCCCTAAAGAAAGCCGTAGAGGACGCCTGACATGGAAGACCTTGAGATCCTCCAACTTGTGACCGGCCCTACGAGCAGCCTCATCCTCCTCCTGGGAGGCATTTTGGCGACTGGTCGTTTCGTGAAAAACGTGGTTGTACCTAACGTTACACGCTGGATCGACGCCCACCTGACCCAGGTGGACTCTTTGATTGAAGAGCACGGCAAGGACCGCGAGGCGTGGTTGGCGTCGATGCGTGAGTGCCACGACCAGGGGCGCCGCATCGAACAGCGGCTCGACGACATCCAAGAGCGTCTCAAGGAAAAGGTCCACTGATGAGCTACCAGGGCATCGTCGTAGACTACGGCCATGGCGGGATGATTGGTGGCAAGTACCAGACTGCGGGCAAGCAGTACACCTTCACCGACCATGGCGGCTACTGGATCGGTGAGGGGGTCACCAATCGCAAGTGCGCTGCGAAGCTGATTGAGCTGGCCATTGAGGCCGGTGTGCGTGTCTGGGACGCCGTAGCGCGCCGTGAGTGGACCGAGGCCCCTTCGTGGGATCAGCTGGAGCAGCGGGACACCTCGCTGTCCTCTCGCGTCGCCTACGCCAACGAGCTTCAGCGGCGGAAGTGCATCTACTTGAGCCTCCACAGCAACGCGATCGGCAACAGCTCTGTCGGGCCGAGCCAGAACGCGAGGGGCGTCGAGATGTACACCAGCCCAGGTCAGACCTCTGCTGACCCCATCGCCACCTCACTGGTCGAGGCGTTCCGCGCCAACGTCTCTGAAGGCATGCCTGTTCGCCGAGGGGACACCAGCGATGGAGACCCCGACCGCGAAGCCAGCTTCTACGTGCTCCGCAAGACCGCCGGACCAGCCGTGCTGGGTGAGGTCGGATTCTTCGTAAACATCGACGACGCCCGCTACTTGGATTCATGCGATGGACAACAAGCGATTGCGCAGGCCTACCTCGACGGCGTCCTCCCGTTTGTTCAAGGGTGACTTCATGATCACAGCACTCATCATCGGTGGCGTGCTCCTCTTCGGCGGCGGCGTCGGAGTGGGCATTGCCGTCAACCGCGACAAGACCGCGAAGATCGTCGAGCATCAGACCGCCATGATCGCAGGCATCCAGGACGGTCAGCGCGAGCTGATTGAAGCAGCCGCGAAGCCGGTCGTCCTCGACGCAGAGCTGCGCGCCTCGCTCGCCTCTACCCCGATTCAGTGCGTCACCGAGCTGGGGGGAGACCCCATGAGCATTCAGTGCGCCTGGGCCAGCTGCGGCGCCTTCTCTCAGTCGGATGCAGGCCGCCTGGAGTGCAGTCAGCTGACTCGGAAGCTGGTCGAAAGATTCGACGAGGCGCACGCAAAGCCGGCACCCATCGAGCTCTGAGGCCCGGATCAGACGGCGATCAAGACGATCTTGACTGCGCTACTGGGGGCCGTGGTGTCAGTCTTCGCCGCCCCGGTGACGCAGGCGTAGGAGACTGCCGTCCCAAAGACGAAGCCGTCAGGCGAGACGAAGGTGCGCTTGGCGCCTCCCTGGACCGGCAAGACGTAGTCGGGTGCCGTGGTCCCAATCGTGGGGTCCGCAGCGTCGTACATCTTCAAGAACACCCGAGTGCCGGCGTTCGCCGTGTTGTCGATCTCCACAAGATGAACGGTGCTCGCCGCCCCCGTGACGTTGTCCTGACCGTTCTCGTCGGCGTCACTGTCCGAGACAATGATGCTTCCGAAGTAGGTGCCAAGCGTGACCTTTTGTGCAGCCATGAGAACCTCAGTCGGTCAGGATTTCGACGGTGACGTTTCCTGCCGGCGCAGTAGATCCGCCAGTATCGTCCGCTTCTCGAGCGGCGCGAAGGCACAGCCCGTTGGAGAAAGTGATGCCGTCGGGGAACTGCAGCATCACGCTTGAGCTCACAGGGGAGCGGAGGTTCATCGTCGGGTTGGTGGCGTTCGTGGCCGTCTTGGCATCGTACAGCTTCACGTAAGCGACTACGCTGTCGCTCGCGTTCTTGAAGCGAACGCTGTAGATCGTCGGAGCCTTGCCGACCACGTCATTGTCTGCGGTCGTGCCCGCCGTAGTCTGCTTGACCAGGCGGCGCTCAATGCGGGAGTCAAGAATGAAGGTCGAGAGTGCCATGCGTCCTCCGCGGACAGTGTATCACCGTTTGCGATCAATCTTAGGATTCACGGTGGTGGTGGGGCGACGAGGCTCCTCTGCACGCGCGCTCTTGGAGCGACTAACCTCTGAGGTCTGAGCACCCAAGACCGCCTTCGTCCAAAGCATGACACCAGCGCGAGTGGTGGGCAGCGCGATGGGACCGCCCAAGACGTCGGAGGCTTCAATGTCAGTGCCAGGAATGCTTGGGTCGAAGACCTCATCTCCAACCGCTGCCATCTCAAAGGGAGTGCGGGCGATCGGCATCTCTCCGAGAAGCGCTCGGTTGAGCTCGTTGAGGCCGACGTACTGGAACATCAGCGAGTACAAGCCCGGGAACATGTAGAAGCGGTCCTCGCGGAGCTTGTAGCCCTCGTCCACGCGGAGGGGAAGGGCGCTCTTGGTGAACGGCTTGAACTCGACGTCGCTGGGAGACTCCTTCCGCAAGCTCTGCCCAGGCTGGGCGCCTGGTCCAAGAAGCCGAAGATAGTCCCCGCGAGTCTCAATCCCAGCATTCTGGCGAATCATCTTGGCTCGAGAAGCAGCGGCTCGGCGGCGCGCCTCATCAGGGCTGTTGTTCCGCAAGAACGCTCGATACATGCGGTTGTAGTGGTGATCGGCGATGCTGAAGTTGTCCGGCTTGCCCACGGCTGCAGGGTAGTAGATGGCCATGGCTACGTCATCGTAGCTGTTAAGGCGACCCTTGAAGGGCTCCAGATACTGATAGACGTAGTCCATCTGCTGAGTCGCAGACATCTGAGCAAGCTCGTCCGTCGTGGTGCCGAGCCTCTTTGCGGTTGAGGGCATGAACTGAATCAGACCCGTCGCGCCGGATCCAGCCTTGTTGCGGATGGTAGAAGAGAAGCCGCTCTCCCCCTGGATTGCAGCGGCCAGATCCGAAGGGTCCATTTTCAGCTGATCCGCGACGTCTACGACTCGCTGCATGAGCTTGGGGTCCACCCCCTCGTACTGACCCAGCAGCACCGGGACGCGCTCGTCGTCCTCATCGACCGCAGGCCTGAACACAGTCGGCAGGCGCCCTGACTCTGCGGTGTTCGCCTTGTAGTCGTACAGGAACTCCTCGGCCTCTTCTGCCGTCATGTCGCCCCTTTCGATGGCTGCATACAAGTCCTGCTCACCACGCATCTTGAGCATCTCCACGCCCAGGCTGTCGTCGAGGAACTTGGCAAGCATCGGATGGACGCGGATGGGCATGCCCGGGTCTTCGGTCAAGAGCGGGCTGACGATGTTCTGAACAAGCGGAGCGCGCTCGTAATCTGCCACGCTGACGAGAGACTCCTTGACCACCCTCTGCCAGATGTCAGTCGCAGGGGTCGGTGCCCCACGACCCTTGGCAGTAACCAGGTCCAACCCATAGACGGCAGCCGCTGCCGTGGTCGCGACAAGCCCGAGGACGTGTCGCATGCCCGCCTCAACCGAGCTTTCCGGAAGCAGGACTTCAAAGTAGTCGTGGTTGGGATCTACCTGCTGCCTGAGCTCGTAGTACATGCGGGACTGGGCTGATGGGCGCGGGGTGAACGCAATCCCGTACCGATCTCGATTGAAGCTTCGACGAGATGCCGGGTCGAATGGCTGTACGCTTGCTCGACGGATGCTTTGAACGAGAGAGTCATCCTTGAAACGACTCAGCATGGCTGGAGACAGCGCAATCAGATTCCCATCAACCACCATCTTGCCTGCACCAAAAGAGCTGTAGTCCGAGCGGAAGAGCAGCCGAAGCTGCTGACGGACCTTGGGAGGCACGTCCCCCCGGTACCCAAACTTGATGAAGTCCAGGACATCAGGGGGCAGCTCTTCCAGGCGAGCGCCATACGCGGACTCCAAGGCCTTCCTGGTCGCGGGCGTAATCTTGGAGAGATCTCCGTCTTCGGCGTAGCCGTATTCCACAGCCTTCTTCAGGTTGCAGTACTCATCTCGAGTCTGGTCATCAAGATATCCCTCCACGACGCCGTATTCATCCACAATAGAGTCGTAGAGCATGTCGGTGGCCGCCTCAGGCAGCTTCTCCCGAGCGCGGCGCAGAACTCCAAGACGGTAGCCGACGGTCGGAGTGAAGATCGCATTGATGGTCTGCCGGTTGGCGTTCTTCTGGAATGCCCAGAACGGGAAGAGGATGTTGATCCAGATGTTCCGGTCCCGCTTGTCCATCGACCCGGCGTAGTCATAGAGGACGTCGATGGTGACCCTGGCTGCAGATCGTGGGTCCGCACCCATCTCGATCATGGAGATCATTGCCCCCACACGCTCCCGCTCAGACCAGGCCTCTGCCATGTCATCAATGTGCTCCTGGTACCAGCCGACCTTGTCCAGACTCTTCTGAACAGCACTTTCGTCCTTGCCAAAGAAAGCCTTGCGGTTCACTGCGGCAGCATCCTGAAGGTTCTTCTTGAGCGCTGAAGTGTCGAAGCTGGAGAAGATTCCTTCCGAGACAGCGATCTCCCGCAAGCTCTTGTAGGAGTACACGCCGCCACCAAGGCGAATGAAGCCGTCACGGCCATCCAGGACCTCGTTGACGCCTACCCGCCACTTGGACACGCCAACCATGCGTGCGACCTGCCCAGCGGCCTTGTCGGCCCCCCTCTGGATGAGGTCACGGAACTTCTCTGGAGCATCGGGGTCGCCCCGACGGGAAGCCGCCAAAATGAGCGACATGCCAGGCAGCGTCGCAACGCTCTGGACCGCGACCCGAACCGTGGACACCAGTGCTGGACGGTAGCCCACAATGGCAGCCATCTGGTTGAAGTGATCGAACGTGTTCATGAAGAAGTAGCGCTGCTTCAGGATGAACGAGCCACGGACAATCGACTTCTTCAGGAACCGGTAGTAGGTGTTGACAAGACCCTCAGCGATGTTGCTTCCAAGGGCGATGTCCTCCGTCTGCGCGAAGATGCTGGTGGCATCACTGCCCTTCACCACCGAGCGAGCAAGCGCATCCGTCAAACGCTTGCGAGCCTCCACTGGGATGAAGAAATCTACGTCGAGAATCTTGCTGTCAATGAACTCTCCGTTGAGGCCAAAGCGATTGACTGCGTCCTTCACGCTCCCAAGGAGGGCGGACGGAATAGGGATGCCGTCTTGCCATTCAGCCAGTGCAGTCTTGATTGCGTTGGAGACATACACGCCCTGATCGGCCCAGATCTGACGGGTCCGAGAGGCAGTGCCATGAGCTCCCATCAACGCAGAGATACGCATGATGGCGCTCTCTGGAGAGTGGGCCCCGAACATCGACTTGCCCTTGCCACCTTGGCCTGCGTCGCGAATCTCCTCAAGGAAAGCCTTGACCCGCTCCTTGGAGCTGACCCCAGGGGCTGCATACAGACCCTGAGGCTGGTCCTGCTTGGCGGGACCAGAGAAGCCAGCCCCTCGCCTTTGGGTGATGCCGAGATGGAACAGGACTGACTCGTAAGCCTGCCAAGACTGAACGGTCATGTGATCTGGGTTGATCTGAGCAACAATAGAGGTGTGGTAGTCCTTGAAGAACTGCAGCCCACCGTTGTTCTGGTTCAAGAAAAGCTTGTCCAGAACAGCCCTCACATTGCCCAGGCTTCCGGACGGTAGGCCAATCATCATCTTCCCGTTCGGATCGGGAGAGACCACCCTTCCAGCCTTGTTTCGGTAGGCGCCCACATCGGTAGCAAATCTCTGAAGAACCTTCTTCTCGTCGTCAGTGAGGAACTTCTCAACGAAAAGGGATGCTTCGGTGCTGAGGTCGCCGAACTTGTCGGTACCGCTTGATAGGGTGCGCCGACCCCCATCGAACTCCACGATCTCTCCGGACAGGTAGTCGAAGAGCTTGTTGAACGCGGCGCCCTTGTCCTCCTGGGGAGCTCGACGAAGCTCTGCAGTCAAGCGGACGGTGTCGCCCACAGACTGCTCCACCATGCGGATCCCACCGAGGATGTACTGACGAAGCTGCTTAGGATACTTCTGAAGGTCAGCGATGGCATTGAAGCCGAAGAATGCTGTGCCGGCGAGCTTTCCGACACTGGCGAGTCCTGCCATGACGGAGTCTACGCCCAGAGAGAGGTCGCTAATGTGCTCCTTCGCCAGCTCTTCGCCAAAGATGGCCGCGAGCTTTGAACGTGCAGCCTCTCGGCCAGCTCTGTCCCCGAAGATCGTCGGGTTGTACAGGATCTCATGGATGCTGCGGTTGGAGCCGGTCAAGAGAGCGCTTTGATACTGGCGAGACTCGTCCGTGACACGACCCGGAATGTCCAAGTACCGACGCTGCAGTTCTTCGATGTCGCGGACCGTGTAGCGAATCTTGCCGTCAACAGGCTCCTTGCTCTCGATATCAGGGAACAGGGGCCTCTCGGTCTCCACGATGACGCGGTCAAAATCCTTGGCCTCGAGGGCGTCATCAACGCGCTTCTGAATCTCCTTCGACCGGATGGTCACGCCCTGTCGCGAAGCCTCGTTCTCCAGGTCGGTGAAGAAGTCGTACAGGTCGGCGAATGCAGGCCGATTCGTCTCCTTGCCCAGGATCGCCTCGATGATCTGCGGCATCGGAGACTCGTCAGCCTTTGCGTTCCGCAAGAGCGGATCAAAGAACTTCTGGACCTCATCAGAGGTGGGCGCCTTGGTGCTCACGGAGACGCGGTAGGCGGACACAAGGTCGTCTCGCATCTCTTCAAAGACAGCCTTGACGGCCGAAGCGTTCTCGGGGAGCTCTCCCTTGTCGAGGTAGCTGATGAGCGCGTCATCGACCAAGCGGTTGGCCTTGGCGAGGTCCGCGTCGCTACCGATGAAGTCGGCGCCCGAGCGCTTGAGGTTGAGCCCCAGTGACTCGTTCACGAAATCAAGCAGCGCGTCCTGCTGTGCCGAGGTGAGGTCTCGGCGCAGGATGGTGGATGCGCCACGCACCACGTCCTCAACTGTCGCATTCTCAAAGCCGCTGATGAGCGCGCGGCCGTCATCGAGGATCTTGACCTCGGGCGGCGTGAGCTTCGGTGCAGGCGCCGAGGGCGCTGCTGCAGACGGGGGCGCTGCTGGGGGCGTGAGGCTGAAGAGCCGGCGGCGAGGCGCAGTGCTGCTGTAGAGATCAGCAACAGCTCGCCACTTGCGGTCGTAGAAAACGCTTGGATCTACCTGCGCGCCACGCGGGGAGCGTGGGTCGAGGGTACGACTCCGCAGGGTGCTGTCTGCAGCGTTCTGCCGGCCGATGGTGACCACAGCATCCGCCCACGCTTCGCGCAGGTTGCTCGGAATGTATGTGGCCCCAACGGTTTCAATGAAGCCATCGAGCTCAGACAGCGGAAGATCGGAACCTTCCGGACCGAAGAACCCAGGGCCCTTCATTGTGATGAGGTCGTACACGTCCTTGCGCTTCTTGCCCTTCAAGTTCTGCGCGTTGACGACCTCCTCGGCCACGCTGTGCAGCCGCTGCAGGCTGGGCTCCAGGGGGCGCGGGTTCTGAAGGTGGTCCAGAATGTCCAACGCACGGAAGAGCTGCTCCTCGCTCACCCTCCCCGACTGAAGGTAGTATTCTATCTTGCTCAGGATCAGAGATGGGGAAAGGCTCGTTGCAGGAGGAGCTTTGTTGGGATCTCTCACAAAATCAAGAGCTCGGGAAAGCTGAGCCCTCTCCACTGCAGAGAACGCCCTTGCGGCCTTCTCATAGTTGTCGTCACCTATGAAGAGAGCTCTTCCCCTGAACTTCTGCTCAAACAGGTCTTTGTCTGCATCTGGCATCAGATCGGAAGGAAGTCTGCGGACAAACTCGATGATCTCATCGGGCTCTCTGAAAGAAATCTGCTCCTGAAAATCTGCAAACTTGTAGTAGCTTGGCGCCCCCTTGGGGGGAGGCTGCTTCAAGAAGTAACCAAGGAACCTGTTGAATGGCTCAAAGGGCTCAGAGTCGAACCTCCTCTCGCGAATCGCCTGCAGCATCTCCTTTGCTTCTGGCGGCAGGTTCTCCTCGGGCGAGCGCGGCTTGGGGACGTCCAGGCCGAAGGGAGTGTCCTCTGCCGCGCTTCGGAACCGGCCTCCCGCCGACATCATGCCGCTTACGAGGTCGCCATCGCCAGCGATGACGTTGTCCAAGGCGCGGATGAGCGGAGCATCCGACTGCAGGCCAAACACGCTCTTGGCGCGCTGCACAAGCTCGGTCAGCCACTGCTTGGCGCCCTGGATGAAGCCCTCGTTGAACGCGCGGTAGCGTCCTGCCAAGATCTGGCTGGCGTTGATGGCCCAGAACTCCGACGGGTTGAAGAACTCGTAGTACTCCGCGACAGGGAGCTCACCGGACTGCAGCGCACGGAGGACCTCGTCCATGTCCGTCTGGCTGAGCATCTTCTCCAGGTACGGCTTGAGCTTCTCGGGTGCGCGAGCCAGCTTCTCCGTCAGCCGGCGACGCCACTCGCCCCGGACCGCCTGCTGGAGCTCGGTCGGAAGCATCTGCTCGGTGTGATGCAAGATCTCATGCGTCACGGTCAGCGGATCGCCGCGGTGCTTGAACAACACCACAAGCTGCTCCGTCGCGCCGTAGAAGCCGGCGACGTTGCTCGGAATGTCCTTGGGCGCCTGGCGGACAGAGAGCGCCAGGTCGTCAGCGATGGCAGGGTTCTGCTGGATGAACCAATCCGCCAGGCTCACACCCTCGCTGGACAGGTCGCCATCAGCCTTGGCTCGCAGCAACTTTGAGCGAACAAAGTCTGCGCCTCGGCGACGCTCTCGGTCGAGGTCCTTGTCCCTGCGTGCGCGAGAGGCTGACGCGAGGTTCTCCTCCACGACCTTGATGGCCTGCTGGTACTCCTGATCTGTGAGATCACCAGCCTCCAGACGTTTGCGAAGCCGCTCAAGGCGCTTGCGGGCATTGACCCGAATCGGCTCCGGGGCCTCGTTCCACACCAAAGAGCGGTCGTCTCGGAGCACGCGGGCGATCGGGCTGGTCTCGGTAGCGTCGCTGCCGTCAATCAAGCTGTAGAAGATCTGCTGCTCAGGCGCATCGACAGCCTCGGGACGAGCAATCATCTCCGGTGGGGGCGCGGTGGGGACGGGTGCGGCGGGAGAGGGATCGGCGCCCGCAGAGGCGGACTCGTCCGCAAACCTCTCTTCTGCCTTCCGAAGCGCCTCTTCCTGCTTCTTGATCAGATTGGCCTTTCCGACCAGTTCCTCTTCTAAATCCCGTACAAGGAGTCGGCGCGCCCCGGCATCATCCATGCCTGGGTAGTTGAGCTTAATCTTCCTGACTCTAATCTTCTCTACTGGGGAGAGGCGGCCATTCGGTCGATTCAGTACGCGCAGTCGCCCTCGGAGCCTGTCCGCCATGTCTTTAGTGTCTTCCAGGTTCCTCGATGCCAGTCGCAGCTCCTTGCCCGCCGGAGTCAGGGTGCGATCAGACTCACCAATCGCGTCGAAGAAGGCCCCAGAGCGCTTGATAAGCTCCTCAAAGGCTGTGATTTCGCCAGCTGGCGCATCGTCTGGAACAAGCAGGCGCCGAACAAGCTGAACGAACTCGGACAGCGCCGTGCGGATGGTTCCCTTGGAGGTCTTGACCTTGAAGCTCTGCAGGTACTTGATGACGCCGGGCTCGGTGAGCCCATACGTGATCAGCTCATCCACAGGGTGGTGAGCTGCCCCACGCCCGGTCTTCGCGGAGCCGATGGCCTGCCTCTTCCGAAGCAAAGCGAGCGTGTTGAGCTCTACACGCTCGTCATCGTTGAGGAATCCCCTCTTCTTCCGGAGCTTGTTGAGTTCACGCAAGCGCTTGTTGGTGTGCGAGCGGACCTGGTCCGCCAGGACCTCAAGGTCACGGTACGCCTTCACGACGCCAGGATCGGGAGGGAGGCCGCCACCGAACCCCCGAGCGGACCTCGTTGCCTCCAACGTCGCTGCGTGGAGCAGCTCATGAACGATGCCCTGCTCGTTTGCTGAGGTCACCCTCAGGACGAGAGCTTTCTTCCTGGACGAGTAGAAGCCTCCCCACTGGATTGTCTTGTCATACCTGCGGTACTCAGCGTTCTGCTTCTTGATGATCTCTGGGTTGAGGCCCTCTCCAACCAGAATGACCTTGTCGTCAGCAGACAGCAAAGGCTTGATTCGGCGAATGATGGTCCGCGCAGAAGCGGAAGTTGCGCCGAGCTCCATCAGCTCCGCAAGGTCGCGCAGCGAGCCCGCGTTCTTCGCGGCCTCCTCGATCGTGTCCCCCTCGCCAGACAACAGCGCCATCGTCCGGATGCTTCGCGGCTGGTCCGTTGCGAGCTTGCTATCGAGAAGACTGCCACGGGATGAACCCCGGAAAGGGAAGCTCTTGAGCCGCTCCTTGATGAGCTTGATTGATGGCTGGACAAGCTGCATGCGCTTGCTGAAAGCGTCAAGCTGCGCTTCATTGAAGCGGTTCAGAATCTGGTTCTTGAGCTCCGCATAGCCTTCCATGTCGAGCGGAGGCGCCTCCATGGCCTCTGGGGAAGGGAATTCTTCGTCCTCACCAGGGCGAACCTCATCCGCGGCCTCTTCAGCCTCGTCTACGGCCTCTTCGGCGACCTCGTCTACGGCCTCCTCTGCAGCTTCGCCGGCCTCTTCTGCGACTTCCTCTGCTTCGTCTACGGCGTCATCCGCAGCGTCGCCGGCCTCGTCCGCAACCTCTTCGGCCTCGTCTACGGAATCGACGACGTCGTCTGTAGGCTTGAGATCATCTGCGTCATCAAGCCCTTCTGGGATATCGGTCTTGTCAGGCTTGATCTCTTCGGCCATCTCGATCGGCCCGATGCGGCTCTTCCAGTACTCGCTGACGGGGCGACCGCCGGTCCGCCGAGACCAGTCCCTGGCGCGGAGCTCAAACAGCGTCACAAGGCGCGTAGCGTCTACCTGATCGACGCCCTTCTCCATCAGCTTGTCGAGGTAGGAGAGGGCTGTCGGACTGAGTCGCGGGAACTTTTCAGCCATGTCCCCGATGCGGGGCGTGTGGACTGGGGCGTTCAGGCCATTCCTTTTGGCGATTGCCTGACGAAGAACAGCGGTCGTAAACAGCCGAACCTCATGCTGAGCGTCAATCGCTCGACGGCCCTCATCGATGATGCCTCGGAGCTTCTGGCGGGCATCGGCGCCCTTGGACTTCATCCACTTTCCGGCAGAGCCAATGTACTTGTCGAGGGCTTGCTCGAGTTCCGCAAGCTCTTGGGGACTCATGGGGGCGGACTTGCGAATCTCGGTCATCTCGTCGATGACCTTCTGCCTGAACGCAGCCGGATTGCGAAGGACCTCGCCGCCCTTGTCGGTGAAGGTCAGGTCCGTGAACGTGACACCACCCTTTGACGCGAGATCCTGAAGCTCAAAGTCCAGCTCCATCAGGTCTGTCTTGTTGGACTTCTCAAACTGAGGGTAGAGAAGCCGATCGTCCCCTGCCTCAAGAGCCGCCTCAAGGCTGTCAAACTCACTTCGCCGGCTGGAAAGATTGAGCTCTGGAGCGCTGATCTTGCTGGCAGAGTCTGTTTGAGAGCGCCTGCGACGAAGGCCGGTCGAGAGATGCGGTACTCGATCTCGCATCTCGTTCAGGAAGATGCGGTTCCCGTCTGAGTCGCTGGTCTGGAAGCCGCCCTTGGGAAGGAACGATGTGACCTTTTCAGCTTCCTTGCCCATGTAGGCCGGACGCCTGTCTTCGGGAGTGAGCTTGTGCAGCGAAGCCTCATGCTCCCCGCGAAGGCGGAAGAAGTCGAGGTGAAGGCCCTTGTCAAGATCCCGAAGAGCAGACTCAACATCATCTACACGGTTCAAGTCAGAGGCATTCTCTTCAATCAGCCCGAGGGTGCTCACCATGCTCTTGGCCCGAGCACGGCGCAGAACGCCCGCGCCGCCAGAGACCTTGGAGGCGACCTTGGCGATCTTCCGGCCAGAGTCAAAGACATCAGGGGAGGCGATAGCCAGCGTCAGGCCAATCCCCGTCATGAGGAGCTTCGCCTCAGGGGAAGTCTGAGCAAACTCAAGCTCCGTCGCCATCTTGTAGGCGTCGTCCCGGCTTCCGATGCTGTGGATGATTCGCCTCGCGTACCGATTGGCCGCATCGTCTGCGATGAGGGGGCCACCCGTTCGGCGAGACTCCGCGAGATCCTCATCAAGCTGACGAGCAACACCAGACGCTCCTGCCTGAATCGCGTCGGCCATGTCGAAGGCATGCCGGACCGTCGAGGCCTGGCGCAAGATGACGCGCGGGTTGGCGGCGCCGCCCCTGGCGATTCCAACCACCTCGACTGTGGGAGTCGTCCACGCCCGGAGCAGCTGCGTCCCGAGGCCCTCCTTGGAGTCTGCGTCACCAATCGCAGGGGACACCAGCGCACCCATCACTGAGCCGCGAGGCGTGGCTCCAAAGTACTGCGAGGGGAGCAGGATTGGGCCTGTCCAGAGGCCTGCAGTCTTGAGCGCTGCGAGCTCTCCGATAGCGCGCTGACGCACCTTTGGGTCCTGCATGAACGCATCATACGCCTCAGAGCCAGGAGCGAGCCCCCTGCGCTTGGCGATCATGTTCTGGCGGCCCTTGACGTAGTTGAGGGCTCCGCCTTCTGATTCCGAGTAGGCGTCCACCAGCTCAACGGTGTCATCGTTCTCGAGCAGCGGAGAGACGAGGCGCTGTACGGTCGGGATGTCCAGCTTACGAGCGTTCTCCAGCGATGTGGCCATTCCTTCGTTCAGAAGTCCCAACGAGCTGGCTTCATCCGATCCGCTGACGTCCACGTTGGAGGAGATGATGAAGTCTTCTGCGGGGTTCACCTTGATGCGGCCACGGTCCTTGAGAAGGTCCGTAGCGAAATCAGGGAGCTTCTCGCCGGCCTTGGCCTTCTTATCGAGCGCGTCCGCCACACGCTGCTGGCTCTGAAAGGCGTTGTCCCGAGCTTTCCGCTGCTTTGAAACGGCCTGGATCTCCGAACGCCCCTTGCGGACGTCGGCCAGATATGACTCAACATTCGGGCCCTTGATCCCCTCAAGGAGGCCGCGAGCCTCTCCTCGCCCAATGACCCGAACCGCATCGTAGACGTCGTAGCCCTCGTCGAAGAGGTCATTGGCGTATTCGGCCTCGGTCTTGCCGAGCTTCTCCGCACGGACCTTGACCGCCTCTTCTGGGCGCTCAATCGTCGGAACGCCTGATACGCCACGCTCCAGCTCTCGCCGCTCAGAGTCCATGAACGAAACCAGGGACTCAAACTCTGCATCAGCATCAAGCTTCGACGGCTTCGGCGCCTCTTCAGGCTCAACGACAGGCTCAACGACAGGCTCAACGACAGGCTCAGTCGCAGGGGTCTCTTTGGCCATGGTCACTCCGGTGCGTCAGACTAACACAGACCAAGGCGGTCATTCACCCCTGCGGCTCGGCGGGCGTCAGCTCCTTGCTGATCTGCTCTCGCATGGCTTGAAGCGCCTGAATCTCACGGCGAATGTCCTTGAGGCGGCCAAACTGATCGACTACTCGCGCAGCGGGCTGCTCCCGATCTGATCCTCGACCCAGGGCGGCCTCTTCAGCAAGTCTGCGGGCCGCGGGCGTGGTTCCAGAGGGCCTTCGGCGGGCAAGAGGATTTGGAATCAGCGCGTCGCCACGAAGAATCTCCTCAGCCTCCTTGCCTACGTCTTCTGCAGAAGCGTTGTCCCCCAGAACGGAATCAAGGTCAAGCTTGGTCTGAGGATCGCGAAGAGAAGATTCAACCCTGCTCTTCTCTTCAGCCAGGCTGGCTACCCTGTCGCCCAGGGATTTGGCTCTTGCCGCCAAGATGCTGCGGCCCGCCCTGCTGTCCTTCGCGACAGTTCTGCCAGCGCGACCAAGGCCTGCCTCCGCCTCTTCAGGACGAACCTTCAGCTGGGCGGGAATCCCGGGAGCGCGGACAAAGCCTCCGGCCGAAATGTCAGACTGAGGAGTGGTGCCCTCACGGCGAGCTCCCATTTCGCTGCCAAAGCGAATCGGCTGCGGAAGGGGGGAATCTGAAAGAAAGAAGCCTGGAGTTGAAGATCTCCGCTGAGCCGCACGCTCCTCCGCCTCCCGACGACGGGCGAGCGCAGCCGGGTTCTCCTTCGCCATCCGATCTTCCTCTCGACGAAGAAGCATGCGGCGCGCAAACTCACGAACCTGAGGGGAAGCCCCCCTGCCCATTTCCTTGGCGAGATCGTCGATGCCCTCAATCGTGCTGAGGTCA
>Ga0181397_1000147_pt1 | contig 25922 bp, 21 predicted proteins | sample 20SPOviralmetaG_FD_130126 | JGI IMG/M metagenome (GOLD analysis project Ga0181397, IMG submission 130126) | Marine viral communities from the oligotrophic San Pedro Time Series (SPOT) site, San Pedro Channel, CA, USA - 20 SPOT_SRF_2011-02-23 | ecosystem: Environmental > Aquatic > Marine > Strait...
GTCCCACTTTTGCACTAACTTACAGTGGTACTTGGCATACTCTTGTATCTAATATTGGTATTGAGAAAAAAGAAGCTCAGCTTATTGAACGACAATATCACGATTTGTACTCTGTATCTGACATCTTTACACAGCAAAACATTGATTTTGCAGGTAAGCATGGCTATATGAAATGTGCATTTGGACTACGAATAAAGTGTCCATTATTAGCTACAACTGTGCATAACACTACACTGACACCATATGCTGCTGTAGCAGAGGCTAGAAGCGCAAACAACGCTGTAACACAGTCCTGGGGCATGCTCATAAATAGAGCTCTTATTGCTACAAATAATATAATAGAGCACTCTGATATGGTGTATGATATATATCCAATCAACACAATTCATGATGCAGCCTACTTTTTAGTCAAGGATGATCCGATGTCTGTGAAGTTTCTTAATGATACTTTGATTAAAGAGATGCAATGGAATGCTCATCCGAGCATTTTTTCAAATGAAGTGAAGATGGAGGCTAACCTGGAGATAGGTAAGTCTTGGGATAAACAATTTACTTTACCCAACAACGCAAGTATTGAAAAAATAAAGGAGATTATCAATGGCATTTAAATATACCAATAAGAATAATGTCTCTATGCCTTTAGCTGTATGGCTAATGCATGATGACTATGATTATGATGAACGAACAAATGTAATTAGTGCTACATCTTTACTTAAACCACTGAGAGCGTTAATACTCTCACATCAAAATAAAGGTTTAGATAAAACTGTAGACATTATGGACTTAGTAAGTTCTAGGATGGGCTCTGCTATACATGCTATTGCAGAAAAAGCTTGGAGTAATAGAGGTAATATTACTAAAGCACTACAAGCATTACAAGTATCTAACTTAGATGACAAACTTGTAATAAACCCTGACAAAGTAGAAGAAGGACAAATACCTGTTTATATTGAACAACGGCATGAAAAAGAAATAAAAGACTATATTATTTCTGGAAAGTATGACCTTGTTGTAGACGGAACTGTCTCAGATTACAAAAGTACATCTGTATGGTCGTATATCTTTGATTCTAACGCACTTAAATACACACAACAAGCTAGCATATACAAATGGTTAGCACCTGATAGAATTACAGATAATGCTGTACACATACAGTATATCTTTACGGATTGGTCAGCAGCACAAGCTGCAAGAGATCCAAGTTATCCTCAGACTAGAGTAATAACTAAAGAATATCCAATCTGGTCTGTAGAACAAACAGAACATTTTATTACTGAAAAGCTAGATTTATTAACAAACTACTTAGATACACCACAAGAAGGCTTGCCTGAGTGTAACAAAGAAGAACTCTGGGAGTCTGACACTGTATATAAGTATTACAAAAACCCTGCCAAAATGTCTAGAGCAACTAAAAACTATGACAGTTTAGATGAAGCTAATTTAAGACTAGCCAATGATGGTGGAGTAGGTACAGTTGCTACTGTACGAGGCGAAGTAAAAGCTTGCAGATACTGTGAAGTATCAGAAATATGTACGCAAGCTCAAAATTTAATACAACAAGGGAGACTAGTTTTATGAACACCTGGTACTACATAAAAAATTGGTTTACAAAACCTAAACAATCCGAAGAAGTCTTAATACCACGCATTAAAACTCGTAAAAAACGAGACAATGCTACACTCACAGATAATCAAATTGACCAAATTCAAAAACTCTATACGCTTAGAAATGAATATGGCGTTAAAACTTATGCTGAGTTTACAAAATTTTGTAATGAGAAGTTAGACCTTAACAAAAGCAGAAGTGTTTATCATCGCATTATAAGTAAGCAAGGTAGTTACGAGAAATAATATGTCAAAACCTACTTACTTTAAATTCTCTGAAGAGATTGTAGACATACTTGTCGCTAAAACACAATCACAGAATCGTCACTTCTTCAGATTACTCGTAGCTTATTACTTATCTAAAGTAACTTCTATGATGCGATGTAATATTGAAACACGTGATAGGGGGGTTATACCTGTTAACTCATATGTTTTAAACTTAATGCCATCAGGCACAGGCAAGGGCTTCTCAACTAATATTATGGAAGAAGACATCATTGATGGCTTCAGAACAAGATTTTTAAGAGATGTATTGCCTGGTGAAAGTAACGCAGAGCTATTACAGATTGCTGCTAGACGTCAAATGATTAATCCTAATCTATCTTCTGATGAGGCTATGGCTGAAGTTCAGAAAGAATATGATGCTCTAGGTACATTAGCATTTAGTTTTGACAGTGGTACTGCACCAGCAGTCAAACAGATGAGACTCAAATTACTAATGTCTAACGCAGGTTCTATGAATCTAGAGTTAGATGAGGTAGGCTCAAACTTAACTAGCAATGTAGAAATGCTCAATACTTTCTTAGAGCTGTATGATGTAGGCAAAGTCAAGCAAAAGCTAACTAAGAATACATCAGACAACAAGCGTGGTGAAGAACTAATAGGCAAGACACCTACAAACCTTATGTTATTCGGCACACCAACTAAGTTATTAGATGGTAGCAAAACAGAAGAAGAGTTTAAACAAATGCTTGAGACAGGCTATGCTCGTAGAATGCTATTTGGTTATACAAATACACTCAATGACTTTAAGAAACAAACAGCAGAAGAATTGTATGATGCTTTGACATCTACTAATGTTGTTAAAGATACACAGCGTATTAGCCAAGTTATTACTAACTTAGCAGATAGAAATAAATTTAATACTGTGCTAACTCTAACTAAACAAGATACAATTCACTTACTTCAATACAAAATTAACTGTGAAGCTAGAGCTTCTAAGTTAAAAATACATGAAGACATTAAAAAAGCTGAGCTATCACATCGCTATTACAAAGCATTGAAACTAGCAGGTGCTTATGCATTTGTTGAAGGTGGTAAGTCTATTACACAATATCATCTGGATAGTGCTATTCAACTTGTAGAAGACTCAGGTAAACAATTCCATCGAATCATTAACAAAGAAGGCTCATATGCTCGTCTTGCAAGATATATTGCAGATGTAGGTAAAGAGCTTACTCAAGTAGATTTGATTGAAGAGTTACCATTCTATCGAGGACCAGAAGCACAGAAAAAAGATATGTTGTCACTAGCTATTGCCTGGGGTTACAAAAACAATATTATTATTCGTAAGAGTTATATTGATGATATTGAATTTTTATCTGGTGAAGCACTAAAAGAAACTGATCTAGATAAAATACAAGTAGCTTACAGTACTGACATAACAAAAGACTTTGAAGGTGCAGTAACTAAGTTTAATCGTTTACACGAATTAGTTAGCACTGCAGGTTACCATTATACTGCACACAATTTCTTAGACGGTTACCGTTCTAGTGATAAAGCTATACCAGGCTTTAATTTACTAATACTAGACATTGACGGTGAATGTAGCTTGAATTCTGCTAAAGAACTTCTAAGCGAATACAAAGTACTGTTTGCTACAACTAAACGACATACTGAGAAACAAAACAGATTTAGAATTATATTTCCTATGTCTCACTACTTAAAGTTGAAACCTAGAGATTATTCTAAATTTATGGAGAATGTCTTCAATTGGCTACCATTTGATTGTGATACTGCAACTAAAGATATTGCACGCAAATGGATGTCACATGATGGACATCATTACTATAACGATGGAGAACTACTAGATGCTACTTTATTTATACCTCAAACTAAAAAAGCTATCGAACAAGAACAAAAGATTCTCGATGCTCAAGGTATGAGTAATATGGAGCGATGGTTCTCTGACCGCATAGAAGTCGGTAACAGAGCATCTATGATTATTAGATACGGCTTTATGCTAATGGACAATGGCTATCCAAGAGATGCGATTGCAAACAAACTTGTAACTTTCAATGAACATATTACTGACCCTATCAGTCAAGAAGAAATTCATTCTAAGATTATGAGATCAATTGATAAAAAAATACTTCAGAAGGAGAGTAAATAATGAATAACAACTTAGTTTTGTTATGTGGCAAATCCGCTACAGGTAAGTCTGCAAGCTTACAAATGTTAAAAGACCCAGAGGGCGTAATGTATTTGAACTGTGAAAACAACAAGAAATTACCGTTCAGATCTAAATTTAAAAAATTTACTATTACAGACCCTACCGATGTACCTGATGCTATTGACTCAGTGCAAGACAATGACAAAGTACATACAATTGTTATTGACAGTCTTACATATCTTATGGATATGTTTGAGAGTACTAAAGTGCTTACATCTACAAACACAATGAAAGCATGGGGTCAATATGCACAGTTTATGAAAAACATGATGGCACAGAATGTAGCTAACTCTAACAAAAACATTATCTTTATTGCACACACATCAGATATCTTTAATGAATCTGAGATGGTTAATGAGACTATGGTTAAAGTCAAAGGTTCTCTTATGAACACTGGTGTAGAAAGTTATTTCAGTACTGTTATTGGTTGCAAGAAAGTACCTCTTAAAAATTTAGAAGCTTACAAATCTGATTTATTGTCTTATAATGATGAAGAAAAATTGTTGGAATACAAATATGTATACCAAACTAAGCTGACTAAAGATACGGTTAATGAACGTATCAGGAGTCCTATGAGAATGTGGGACACACAAGAAACATTTATTGATAACAATCTGCAGCATATATTGGACAGATTGCATGAATATTATGACGACTAAAAAATTTTCAGACATAGACTTAATGAAATTCGTTGACGGTGAATTAGATAATAAGGAACTGTCAATGGATATCATGGGTGAAGTTATTGCTGGTAACGAAGACGTTAAAGAACGTTTAAAAGTATATGCAGATACACGCAACATACTTACTAAAAGAGGCAATACTTTACTATTAAGTTTATTAAATTAGGAGACAGCTATGTCAGCTTTAAAGTTACTATTTGATACGCTAACATTTTTTATGCTTAGCGTAACTACAATTAGTGTTGTTTATATAGCACTATGGTTTGCACAATACGAACGTTACATAATTTAGGAGATACCATGAGTTTACAAGTTTTAAAATTAAAAGATTTAATTGAAAGTCCTAGTAGCATACCTGATCCAAATAATATGCCTGATACAAACAAAATATATAAATTACGTAGAGTAATTGATGTTTTTGGTGAAAGTATTGGATTTCCTGAAGAAGTTGAAGTTGTTGTTGAAGTTGAGGATATAGCTAATGGATAAAATCTATAGTTTAAGCAGAACAGCTTTTTTTAACTATTATTTTAAAAGTAGAACAAAAGAACAAATTGCAGCTTTTGTATCTCCAATGTTTTTAAACATTATAAATAAAGATGTTTCTTTTGGTTTAAATGATTTATTACAAGAAATTGGTACAGTACCTTCTTATTTATTAAATAACTATCCTACTGATAAAAAACCTAATCAAGAAATAGATGTTAAATTTGTTAAATTAGTTTAGGAGAAACTATATGAAATCCATGAAAAGTTTTGAATCTATGTGGCGTAAAAAAGAATTAGCACAAAGAAAGATTAATGACGCTTTACAGGGTTATAATCTATCTAATACAGCTAAAGATGTTTATGTTTTTACTGCTGCAGCACATAGTACTTGTATTACTAATATAGTAAATCACAGTCATTTTGCTGATAAGTCTTTATCAACTATTAAAAGAGCTGTACTAGATTTAAAAAATAAAAAATTACTTGTTGAAAGTAGTTTAGCGTCTTTACAAGATGATAAAAGAGTTGTTTGGTTAACAGTAAATCAACATAGTACTAATGCCTGATACTAGAAAAAAAGCAAAGTTAAGTAAAAACTTTGAAGAGCAACGTAAAGAGAGACAAAACCGTGTCACTCCACGTATTAAAAAAGCTATGAAAAATAACCAAGACTTTTGGAAAATTTTTAATAACGCTTTTAAGGAGAAATAACATGGAATTATCCGTAACACTTGATTTAGATATAGTTAGAGCAGAAATGAAATCTGTTTTTACAGATAAATATAAAAGTGATTGGGTAGATCAAAACAATCCTACTGATGTAGAGTTAAAAAAATCTATTAGAGATGAAATTAATGCAGGATTAAAATATTTAGCTTTAACTTTTGAAGTGAAAACAGATTAGTATGCATGTTACATTTAACATAATACCTGTTCCTGCTAGTAGACCTAGAGTTACACGATGGTCTACATATTATGGCAAGAAATACACTCAATTTAAAAAAGATATGTATGCACTTACTGCAGATCTTAAAACTATACCTATGACAGGCAATATATTTGCTGAATTACAATTTAATGTACCAATACCTAAGTCTTGGTCTAAGAAAAAGAAAGAAGCTAAAAATGGGGCATATTGTGACAATCATGCTGATATTGATAACTATTGTAAAGCTATACTAGATTCACTTAATAATGTTTATTATGAAGATGACAAACAGATAGTAATGTTAAAAGCTACAATGTTATGGGCAACAGAGCCTAGCATAGAATGTAGATTTACAGAGCTAGAAGATAAAGCTAGACCTGCACCTATGCCACCTATGAGTCCATTTGGAGATAATTAATGAAGTTGACAAAAGAACAGCTATGCGAAGCATTAGCTTTAGATTATGCAGATAGAGCAAGCAGAGGCGGCTTAAATTATGATGACGCTTACGAGCGTTATATCTCTAGATGCAAACAAAGACCGCTAGAAGAACTAGAACAGCAATATAAAGTACAGGGACTCAGTTAATTTTATGATAGAATTAACTTGTCTCCCTGAAAGTGTATTTCAGATTTGACTAGTTTTTTACTGAGTCGTTAACGGATTTCAACTTAGTCTTGTTCCTAGTCAAATTTTTCAACGGTACGGCTACTATCGTATACACATGTAGTCATTATTGGAGAGAGTATGGCAAAAGCAAAGCTAGGTAGTGGTAAACGATTCAAAGCTTTAAAGAAAAAAGTAGGCAGTGCAGCACTCGCAGCACACATAGGTCGAAAGAAACACGGCAAAGCCAAATTCCAAAAACTTGCAGCCGCAGGTAGAAAACGTAAGAAAAAGTAGTTTCTATACGTTAGGGCATATATTTTTTCAGTACTACATTTAGTGCTTCCAACTGATTAAGTAGTGTCCTAACTTATGGGAGACGCTAGTCCTAGAGGCTAGCAAGGCTACAGCCTGAGTAAGCTAAATAGTCTATATAAAAAGTGCTTATATCTTATTTTATAGCGGTGCTCCGCACCGTATTTAACCAATCTATAGAGGGTTCTGTTACTACCTTTATAGATTTTTATTCACAGTAACTAAGGGAGATTTGTATTATGGGCAAATTTAGTATGCACGATGATATAAAATTAAAAGAAACTTCACTAGGTGGAGGCTCATATCTATGGGACTCTGGCGTATATAAAACAATAGTAGATATGGCATACTTTGACCAATCAAAAGGCGGAGCTCATTCATTGAATGTGACTTTGTTAGGCGAAGATGGCAAAAAGCTAAAACAAACTATTTGGTTTACTAACCGCAAAGAAGAAGTTCATTTTGTAAACCAGAAGGGTGAGAAAGATTACTTACCTGGATATACACTAGTTAATAACCTAGCTCTAATCATTACAGGCGAAGACATCAATGAGGCTTTCGACAAGAGTGAAAAGAAAATGGTTAACGTCTATGACTTTAATGAGAAGAAAGAAAAACCTACAGAGAAGAGCGTTGCTACTTCTTTATTAGGTAAGCAAATTAAAGCCGCAGTCCTGAAGCAAACTGTCAATAAGAGAGTTAATGACGGTAGTGGTACTTACGTAGACTCTGCTGAAACTAGAGATGAAAATCAGTTGAAAGAATTTTACTTTCCAGATTCTGATTTGACTGTAGTTGAGAAAGCTAAAGATGCTACTGAAGCATTGATGATGCCTAAATGGGCAGAGCGTAACACAGGTAAGACTCTTAACAGAGTTAAAGAAGTTACAGGTTCTACATCTGCAGCTGCAAAGCCAGCAGGTAAGAAGCTATTCAATTAAGGAGTACTATGATTATTAAATTAAACAACAATGATATTCATGGTGCTATTAGAGGGCTTCTACAAGATAAGAATATTATCGATAGCTATACTGATATAGAAACTACTATAACAGTAGGCAGAGGTGCTAATGCAGGTGTTACTGCAGAAGTTACTATAGTCGATAAAGACGAAACATCTTCAGAAACAGCAGATAAGAAAGCAACGAGTATTAAACCACCTACTGCTTTATTTAACGATGAAGTTGAAATTTCCGAAGAATCTTAAACTTATAGCTGGTACGACAGGGTTTACAGTGCTTATTATTGCAATCTTAGCCCTGTCTGTCATTGCAATACCTATACTAGCAGTTATATTTATTATGTTTGTAGTATATTTTATTGTAAAGTTGATGTTGTATGACTTAGATGAAGAAAATAAAAAAGATTAGAATCCTTCTAACATCATAATTTCTACTCCAGGCGGTATAAACACTTCTTCAAGTATTTTTTCTACTCCGCCAATTGTAGGCATAAAATTACCTGTAATAAGATTAGAATTTAAAATAGTTTCAATATCTAAACCTAAAAGACTATTTCCTGAAAATATTATTCCTGCATTTAATGGTTTATTAATCATTAAATGTAAACCTGCACGTTGTATTCTCATCCAGTATTTTACGAATAGTATTAAACCCATATCATTTGTATAACCTAAATATCTATTTAGTGGTTGATCGTAATTTACAAAAGTTTGTATCATTAATTGGTATGCCTCTTTTTTATCCATACCTTTTTCTTCTGTTTGGTATTTATATAATGCGTAACGAGCAATAAAATCACTTATTTGTAAGAAATGCATCGATGCTTTAAATATAGCAGTGTGTTCACCAATATAAGCTTGATTTGCGATGTTTGTTACTTTTCCTGTAACTAGCTTTCCTCCTTTTTCTTTAAGCTTGTTTAACATCTTATTTCTGTAGCTATACTCATTTTGGTTTATATCTTCAGTAATAGAGTTAAACAAGCCCTCATCAATAAACCAAGCTACTTTATTTTTATTCATATCAGCTACCAAAGTAGCTCTCTTTAGTTTAAGAGCACTGCTGTTTTTTAAAGCAGGATTACTTAACACTTCTAAATCTAACAATTTTAATTCGTTAGCCATTAATCTATAATCTTTAAGTTCTTTAATCCCTTCATACCACTTTTTAACTAAATAATCAGGTGGTACTCCGTATGCCCAAGAGGTAATAAAATTACTTGTAAAGTTTGCAGCAGGGACAATTGGAATTTTTATTACAATGTTTACTGTAGCCATATTGACCATTTCTTTAACAAACTTTTCACTTATTTTTAAATAACGTTGTGTTTTTCTTGCAGTTGCTGATTTTTTAGCTAGTTTTTTAGGTACTAAACTAGATATTGAAGGTGTCACATAACCAAATATTGTATCTAAAAATCCACGTTCAACTAGAAAAGAATCTTTTCCTGTTTTGTTGTCAAACGTAGCTCTTTGCATAATCTCATACTTAGCCTGTTTAGGTAGATGGTCAAAATATTCTTCTTTAAAATCTGCTGATAATATATTTATAAATCCTTTAGGGTTTTTAGAATAAGCTTTTTTTCTATATTGATCCATTAATTTAATAGCTTCTTCATTTATTAATTCAGAATTAATTCTGTCTTCTATTTGACTGTACATTGTTGGCAGAACTTCTTCAAAAGATAAATTTTGTTTTAAATAATTTTCAAATTCATTTTGTCTTAAATTAAATCTATAGTTAACAATATTTAAATCTTCATCTACTAACGGAATCATTTTATAAGTTTTATCTATATTTGCGCTTGTTTGTTGTTTTGCTTCTTGCAGCTGCGCTGCAATTAATTGTTGTGCTGTAAATTTATTTAATTTAGCTTTTAATTGTCCTGGGCTACTTTCATCTCTTGCATTAATTGTCATAAAGTTAGTACCTTTACCAACCATACCTGTCATTGATAATACACCTTTAGTTCTTGTTAAATCTGGGTCGTTTTTTATTACATATAAACCCCAATTTTCTCCTTTAAGTCCTGCAATATTATGAAAATTTCCTATAAATTGATAACCTTCAGATTTCATTCTTATTTGTGTTTCAACATTACTTAACTCTACTCTTAATGCTGCATCACTGTCTGTAACTTGTGCAATATAACCTTTTTGCATTAATACTGGATTATTTTTAAAAGCTCTTTCTAAAGAATCTCTTTTAAAACCCATATGTAAATTTATTAAAGCATGTATTCCGTTATGTGTACTATTTAAACCAAATTCTCTTTCTTGTATTACTGTGACCATTTTTTTAGATTCGTCACCAACTTTTTGTAAAGCAAGTAAACTTACAAAAATATCTATTTGTTTAATTATTTCGTCTTTTTTACTTTTACTTTTTCCTCGTAAAGGTTTTGAAATATATATGTTATTTGCATTAAGATATAAATTATTAACAAAAGTTTTGTTTGTTACCATGTAATCTGATAAACCTTCACTTTGCAATAATTGATAAGGAGTTAAACCTTTTTTATACTCATCAATTTTATTTTGCAATACATCAGGATTTTTAATAATTTCCATAACTTCTTCAATAGTAAACTCTTTAGTGTCTACTAGTACTGAAAGATCTGTTTTTAACAAAACTCTTGTTATAGCACGTTTATCTTCTTCAGTTAAAGACTTATAATCTTTGAATACTTTTTTAAGTTGTTTTTGTGTAATTTCTTTATGAGCTCTACGATTAGCATCAACTACTTTATTTGATTTATAAAGCAATTTAATAAAATCTTGATTAACATCACCTAATATATCTGTTTTTAAAGAACTTAATATTTTTAATGAACCTGGTCTAAAGCTTCCATATATTCTCGCTAAAACTCTTTGAATTTCTGAATTATTTTCAATTAATTCTTGGTTTTTAGCTGTAAGTAAAGTCATTAATTTACTATCGTATAGCACGTCAGCAACGAAATTGTCAATTTTTCCTTGTCTAGTTAATGCATCAACCATATTGTTGTATTTATCACCAGCAATATTTAAACCTTTTGTACCTGCTCTTTTAATAAAATCTGATAGTATCGCGTTACCTTGGTCTGCGATACCACCTGCTTTATCTAAATATACTGCATTTGCAAGACTACTTCGTTTAGACTGATTTACTTCAATAACTTCTTTAGTTAGCTGAAATATTTCTTCTTCTAAATTTGCAGGTTTATTTTTTCTTTCTAAAAGATTTTTAAATCTTTTTATCATTTCTGCAAACATTGTAAATAGTTTTTCTACAACGTTATCAGTAGAATCTTTACTCCATAAAGGTATGCTTTCTGATGGCATACTCTTTAATGTGTTTACTAAAAATTTATTAGTTAATGCATAAGCTAAGAATTCATCTAATACAGCGTCTGCAGGTGGTCTTACAAATACATAATCATATTGTTCTTTAGCTGCTTCTATTTCTGAAGCTTCATCTCTTCGTGATATTATGTTTCCATCACTATCTCTATGCAAAAAGATTTCATATGGATTCTTTTCTGTTTTTTCTATCTGTGCTTTAACCTGTTCTCTAATTCTTTTAACATTTCTTCTGAATTCAGGATTGTTTTTAAGAATAAAACGAGTAAGAATATGTATTAACTCATGTGTATAAACTTCTTGACCGTTCTGTTGTGAATAAGATTTAGGTAAAAATTTGTTAATGTTTACGTTTACAGAGTTATTTGTAATGTTAGCGTGTCCACTAGTCTTAATATTACCTTTATTTAGCGTTACTACTGTTTTATCTAATATAGGACCTGCTTTAGCAATAATCTCATCTAAAACACGCTTTAAATGAGTTTCTTGTGTTGATTTATCTTCTTCGGAAAAATAAGATTTTGTATGCATTTTTCCAATGCTTTCAAAAATATTAATTAGATTGCTTCTTAAATCTGTACTTGTGTATATTTTTTTAAGGTCTTCTGTTGTCTGTTCTTCTAATGAACCTAATAAAGAACCTAATTTATCAGCATTATTATCTAAAAGTTTTTTCTTATTATATTCAGCTTTTTCTTCTTCATATTGTTGTAGCTGGTTTTCGTATTGGTCATTAATAAGTTGATCGTTTTCATTTAATCCTAATTCACCTGATACTTCTCCAACAATCCTATCAAATATCCAATCATAGTCTGCATAACCACTTCCATCATCATCTGCAAATAAACCATCGTCTATAAGCTCATTTACTGGAATTCCATCTAATTCTCCTGTTGTACTATCGTTTCTAAACAATCCTGGCATCTGTTTATTAGTAATATCTTGAGCTTTTAATTCTTTACCAAGAGTACTATTAGGATTAATGCCACCCATGCGTTTAATTCTATTTATAAATGCTTTATTGTTTGTAAATTTAGGCTTTATTGGAGCAATAGGTTCTTGAGGCAATCCATTTTGACTATCAGTTATTCTCTGTATAATTTTTTCTTTTGTTGCATTATTTTCTATTGGAACTTGTATTCTTTTAGCTAATTCTATAAGTTTACTTTTACTTTGTTGTTCTAATTTAGCTAAAGGTTCCCAAACAAAAGGAACTGTGTTAATGTTGTTAGGAGTTAGATTAGTATTTTTAAGATCTCCCTGGGACGATTCTATTTCTGCATTAAGTTTAGCAATATCTTCGAGAGTTAATGGTGTTTCTTCAACAGCACTACTATCTGTTACTATGTTGTTATTAGTATCATCAATACTTTCTTGACCAGCTTGGTCTTTTTTTACTATAGTAGGTACTGTTGATTTATCAAATACTGATTCAGGAACATAAAACTGTGATGACCTTGCATTTTTTAAATCAATTTTTGATTGAGCTTCATTTACTTTGGCAATTTGTTCTACTAATTTTTCTTGTATTGATTCAATATTAACAAATCTAATAAAGTCGTCAATTTCAGTTTCAGTGTCTTTAATGTTTTTTGCAACATCAGTTGTAATTGGACTTATGCTTTTTAAAACTTTTAAACGTTTTTTTAGCGTTGTAATCTTATGGCTTTTAGTTTGAATTAGGTCATTGATTCTATTTAAATATTCAGGGTCTTTATTTTTAATTTTTACTAAAAAAGTTTCTAATGCATCACGCATTTCATCTAATATACGATTGTTTAATCCATCTTCTAAAAACCATTCATTTAAGATAGTTGCATCATTTACAACATCATTTATACTACTTGTTTTTGCATCATGTATAAGCATGCCTTTAGGATTTGCTTTAACAATTTTACCAATGCCTACAGAATCTCTATTTTGAATTGCTCTAATAACTGCACCAACACCAGGAGAGTCCCAGTTAGGTGTAAAAGTTAAAGTTTCTAATGTAGTAAACTTGCGATTTTCAATTGTTTCCCAGTTTTTTGTTTTTTCTTCAACTGGAGCAGCTATACCTTTGTTAAAAATTTGAATACTATATTTACCATCTAACTCTGGTTTTGTATTAATTAATTCTAAAACACCACTACTTTTTTCACTGTAAATATAACCTTTAAGTTGTGGCATTAATTCTTTTAATTCTTTTGCTACTAATAATTTTGTAGCTAAACTTGATATTTTTTTAGATTTATTAGTTTTTGGATCAACATATGTTATTGCGTCATTGTAAGCTTCAACAAAACCAAAATACATTATTTCTGCTGCTTGCACTACTAAATCACTAGATTCTTTTAAAGGACCTAATAACGTATCTAATGTGTTAGTAAAAGCATTTGTATATAAATCTTTAAAATATTTATTAAAAACTTGAGTTTCTGCATCTGCAAGCACAAAACCGTACAAATTATTTCTATACGTTTTTTTAATTCTATTTTCTGTACTTCCTTTTTTATTTAATCTATTTACTAAATTTACTCCTCTAAGCCCTCTATCTTTAAGAATTAAATTAATATGTCTTTGAATAGCTCTAACTTTATCTACAACTTCTTTCTTTTCATTATTTGTTGTTGCATTATTAAATTCTGTTTGAAATTCTGCTAATTTATCATATAAATCAGGAATTATTGACGCTATAACATTAGAAATAACTCTAGGAGTACCTGCTCCATAGTTACTAATCATTACTGGAGATTTAGCTATATCTCGTGCAAATGAACTTAACTTTTCAAGTCCACTTTCTTCAGACATATCGTAAAACTTTCCATGAAGTACTTCGATATTTGCTAAAGTTTCTGTACCTAACTCTTCTTTTGTTTGTTCACTTGGTTTAGTTAATTCTTTATAAAAAGTATCAGAAAAGAATTGATAAACATCTAATTCACCTCGTGCAATAAATTTTTCAAAAGTATCTTTAATATCTCCTGGTTGCGCATTAATACCAATTCTAGCAAATTGTTCAACTAACTCTTCAGGTTTACCAACAGCAAATTGTAATAGACCTATTGCATAACCATTAGTAGTACCATCCATTTCAAGATAAATAGTTGACACAAAACTTTCAGGATTATATTCACTAAGTGCTACTAAACCTTCAAGCACACGCATAGTTGTTTTAATAGTACCTTCATCTATTAGTTCATTGATTAAAGTATTTAATTTATCATTAGTAACTTTAAGATCACCTTCATTAATAGCCCTTTGTACATCTTCTTTTGGTAAAGATTTTAGAATGTCTAAACTATTATTTTCTGTTTTTAAAACTTTTAATATTTCGTCAATTATTGCTCCAACACTTGTTTTAGTGTCTCTTAACATTTCAAATTGAAGCTCTGCTGCTTTTAGAGTAGTTAATTTAAAACCAAAGGCTTGAGCTACCGCAAGTTTAAAAACAGCTCTATCCATGTCTGTGTTAACTGTAGAAGGATTATCTGAATAGAAGAAATCTCGCATCATCTTACTGCGTTGTTGATTAATAGTATTACTTATAATCTGGAATCTACCTTGCTTCATTACATTCCAACGATAATAGAATCCTTTGTTTTTACTATTAGCAACAAAATCACGTAATATTGCTAAATCTTCAACAATTTCTTTATTAGCAGCTTTTTTACCTTCTAATTTTTCATCATGTACTTCATCTAGATTTTTATAGTTATTTAAACGAAGTAATGTAGTATCAGTTAATGCATTAAAAAGAGGATATAAATTTTCTTTAGCTTTATGTTTTACATTTTGTAAAGATGTAACAACACTTTTATGTTCATCAGATATTGGATAAAAGCCATCTCTTACTGTTTCTTGTACTTCTTTTACAGGTTTATCAAAAATGTCTTTTAAATAAGACTGACTACCTTTAATAGCTTCAAGATTATTTACATTATCTTTAAATACATCTAAAACTTTGTTAGTTGCAGGTGTATCTCTAACTATTAAAGTATTTCTTACAATTTTTTTACTTTTACTATCTACTAAATATTCTTCATTATCATCAAATAAATCTGGATCATATCTACCGTGATGAAATTGAAAAAATCCCCCTTTAACAATAACTCCTGACGTTTTAGTAGAAACATTCTTACCTTTAACTCTTTTTTCTTGATTTATATTATTTGATGTTTTTAATTTACTTGTATCAAGTGCTAAAAATCTAGCTGCTTCAATTGATAATAAAGCTAAAGCTTGACCTGTTCTTTTAGCTACTATTGCATCTTGAGTAAATACTTCATTAAAACTAGGATCTATTTTTGCTAAATCTAATTTTACAAATAATTCATCTTCAGTAGCATTTTTACCTTTAATATTTAATATATCTAATATTTCATTACTAATATCGCGTGTAGCATTTCTTATAGACATACCTGCATCTTTAAATGCGTCATATTGTTCAGACCTTATTCTATAAGTCTGCTTAGGATCACCAAATAACATTGCAGCTATTTTGTATCTAGGCATGTTTCTAGATATATTTTTATTTATAGCTGCCCAATGCATTGTAGATAACATCATTGCAAAAATAACTTCATCAGGGATAGTACCGTTTTTTAACGTTAATAATAACTGAGGATTAGATAAAGCCATAACTCCATCATTTTGTAACTTAGTATTGATAGTATCTAAATTAGGTAATACATTATTTATCAATTCTTTTTTAAACTTAGTAAACATTGTTGTTACAGCATCAATGTATTCTGCATTTTGTTTTTTAGGATTATCTTTATTTACAAGTTTTATTAATTGTTTTTTAATATAATCAGAACTTAAAGTTGTTTGATTATTAGTTGCAAAAAATGATGTTGTTCTATTAGCATCTCTGATTTCAAATAAATCTCTAACTTTTAATAAATTATCTGCAGTTTGGGCAAGATTAAAAAATTGATCCGTAAACTTATTTAAAACATTATTAAGAATAAGTTCTTGGCGTTGAGCTTTTTCTAATTTACTTATATTTTCTTTTTGTATTTTTTCAAATGACTTAAGTAAAGCTTTGTTTGAATTTATTCTGTATTCTAATTCATTGATTTTTTCACTGCGAGATGATTCTAAAATTTCAGATTTTTTTAATATTTCTAATTCAGCTTCTTGTCTAGCAATAGTAGCTTTTAACTTACTAATACTATCTGTAGCTGCTTTTTCTTTTTCTTTTAATTCATCTATTGTAGATGTTTCTTGTTTTTCTTCTTTTTTAGATTTAGTATTTACAGCTGCAGACTGTTTTTTGCTATCTTTAGGTTTAGTTCCAGGTTCTTCTTCTACAGCATCTGTAAATTCTTTATTATCAAGTTTATTAGTTGCTGGTCTATCTTGTACAATTTCTGATTGTATTTTTTCACCAATCTTTTTAGTTTGATTTTTAGCTACTTTAACTTTATTTTTTGTTTTTCTATTTAGTACTACACCATCAATATACTCTCCGAGTATATTGATGTATTCAACTTCTTTTTCTATATAGCCAACTAAATTAAGACTTTGAGAGTTTACCCACCAACTATTTCCATCATCATTAAAATCAACTTTAAAAGTATCTTTATTCACATAAACAATAGTTTCAGTATCTAAGCCCTCGTTAAATACTAAATTTTCAGCTTTTTTAAAAGCTTCTAACTTTTTATTATGATGTTCTTTAAAAGCTTTAAAAGCACTTAAAAAAGGTAATCCATTTTCTGCTCTATAAAGATAATCTTTTAATCCTGTAAATTTTTTATCACCCTCTATAACTTGTTTATAGACTTCTACTACTCCTCTATTAGACTTACCTCCTAATATCTCAGGTCTTTCAGGATTAATCTGTACATGTAAATCAGCTATTTGATTTCTTAATTTATATAAATTTTTTTCTGCTTTAGTAAGGTTTTTTTCAACTTTTTTAGATAGTTTTAATGTTTTATTAATTACATCAATTTTTAAAGAATTTAGAATATCACTTGCTTTTGATTGTGCTTCTTTTGTTTCTGTACCTTCTTTACTTAATTCTTCATTTTCTCTATTCATAACGAGTTGAGTAGTAGCATTAACCCGTTTAATTTGTTTTTCAAGTCCTCGAATTAATGTTCCTAATTGTTTTTGTTCTCGTTTTTGAGTAGTGTTTTGTGCTGCTTTTAATAATTCATCTTGATAAGCTTTTAATTGTTCATAACCAACATCAAGCTCTTCCATTAATGTATTGATTGTTTCTTCGTCTAATACTGTTTCATTAATAGCTTTTAATAATTTATCTTGTGTTTCCTCAACAGCTTCAACAGCTTGTTTAATTCTATCGTTGCTTGTTCTTTGAACAACTTTATTAGTAAACCAATCATAAGAATCTAATGCTTTTTCTGCTGCAGTTTTTGTTGCTGGTAATAACTCAGTTGTACCAGATAAATTTTGAATTATAGTAGCTTGAGCTTGACGAGTTCGCTCTAAACGTTTACGTTCTGATTTAGATAATTTTGGATCATTTAATTTTGTGTTAATCTCTTGAATTAGTTTAATAGCTTCATTAACACGTTCGCTAATTTTAGTTCTTTCAGCTCTATTAGCTTTATTAATAGGAGCTCCTCGAGCTGCTCTATTTAGCTTACTGTTTGCACTTTTACGTATTAATGCTTCTTTATCTTTTTCTTCTTTATTTAATGCTTCAACTTCTTTGTCATCAATTGCTTTTGATTTTTTAACTCTATATTCTTGTTCAAGAGCAGCTAATTCTCTAATAGTTTCGTTTTCAATTATTTTTTGTAAAATAGCAACTTGTTGTTTTGGACTACCTGATTGATAGTTTTTAATAGCAGCTTCAAGTTTTTCAATAGCTGCGTTTGTTGGGTCAACTTTGCTTAATTCATCTAAAAGTTTTATTGCAACTGATATTGGAGTTTTATCTTTGCCTTTATTTAAATTTAACCCTTTAGTAGCTTGCAGTACTTCTTTAACAATAGTAGATAATTCAGTTCCAGAGTCTTCTACTATTTCATCTAAACTTCTTGTTTCGTTTTTTCCAATTATAGATTCTTCACCAGCTGTACGAGCTTCTTGTTCTATTTCTTGTTGACGTTCTCTAGTTCTAGCTCTATCAGAATCTAATAAAACATCTTTTGCTCCACCTAATGTTGATGTTATTGTACGGATACCACCACCAGGAATAGCTCCTGCAAACATAGAATTTACAATTCCAGATACAAATTCATTTGCATTAATATTTTTTAAATCACCTTCTTTAATTAATTCTTGAGTAACTTCTGAAACAACAAATTGTAATCCTTCAGTTACTGCTTCTATTGATGCACCTGATGCAGTTTGTTTACCAATATTAGCAAGAGCAGGAATAAGTCTTTCAATAAACTTTTTCTTAATAGCATCAGTACCTACTTTAGATGCACCTTTAGTTGCAAATAAACTGGCTGGGAATATAGCTTCTAAACTAGCTGCTGTTGAACCTCCTATAAATGACATTATTTGGGCTCTTCCATCTCTTTCACCAGCTGCTGCTACATCAAGATATATACCACCTGTTTCTAAAACATTAGCTGCTACAAACGCTCCACTGTACTGACTTATTCTTGTTATATTAGCTATAGATTTATCTCTAGCTTCTTGGCTAATTTTTTTACTAACAAATTTATTAGCTCCTTTTTTACCTAACCAACCAAATATTCCACCTGTGCCATACATAGTAGCTATTGATGGAATTCCTTCACCAAATGTTCTACCAACTTTAGATAGTACTGCTCTTGGATTAGTCCAATCTAATTCTTCTACTGTTGGTAATATAACGCCTCGACTTCGTGCTTGTTCAAGTTCTTTATGAGCTTTTTGCATCCATTCATTAGCTTTTTTAGTATCACCACGCCAATCAGCAATAAGCATACCCATGCCATAAACTACAGCTTGTATATTGTCATAGCCACCCATTAATCCATTACTAATTTCAGCTAAAAATCCTTCACCATCAGGATTAGGTTGTCTAGCTATTTCATTTACGTTAGCTAAAATTTTGTCTACATAAGCTTTGTTATATTTACTAAAGTATGCAGCATTGTTAGTAATATTATTTAAACTATCATTTAAAACGTCGCCTGTTTCAGGATTAGTTAATGTACCAAGAGCTCTATTATAAATACCTACACCATCTGTTTTAATATCTACATTAACATCGCCTGTAAGTACAGATGCATCAATAGGCGGACGCATTTCATTTGCTATAAATTTAACTTTATGTATTTTGCGTTCAATAGCTTTTAGTTTTTGTAAACTAGTATTGTCTTGTCTATTTTCAAACCATTTGTAAATACTATCAATACTACCATCTATACCTAAAAGTACATTTTTAGCTAATCCATCAATTTCATCTTTTTCAATATTTTGAATAAGATTAATTGTTTCTGCTTCTCTGCCTTCTCTACTTAACTCAGTTATTTTTTGTTCACCTGCTAATAAATCAGCTTCTTTATAAAATTCTTGAGTTAAAGTATCTAATTGATTTTGATACTCTTTTGGATACGGTACAGCTTCACCTCTATTAGGTTTAACTCCATAGTCATCCCAAGTTTCACCTTTATATAATGCTTCTACTAGACGTTGAGTTTGCTTTTGTGCTTCCGCATTAAGCATTTCTTGTGTTACATAGTCTTTATTAGGCAATCCATTAACTTTAGCATAATGAATTCTGTGATAGTCGTATTTATTTTTATTATAAGGTAATAGTCTTTTATTACCTGATTCATCAATTTCGTATTTAGCTGTTTCGTAAGTATCTAAACTTTGACCTGGATCATTAGAACCTAATCTAATTATTTGTTTTTTAGGTTCTTTTCCTCCATAGAAACTTTCATAAGGACTTGTAATCTCAATAGTATCACCATCAAGAGTATCAGATTCTATTCTATTGAATACGCTATAAAAGTCTTTACTAGCAGGATCGTTTAAATATCTGTTTTCTAACGTTAGAGACGCGTTTGCTAAACTTGCTTTTTTACTATAAATTGATGCAGGAGAATTTAAATAAGTTTTTATTTCAAATGCTTTTTTATCAAGAGCTTCTCGTTTAGCATCAATTTTAGCCTGAAAAGAGTTTACACTTTTTTCAAATTCTGTTGCCATTTAAGTTATTTGTTAGTCTGATTTTAATAAATCAGCCATAAAGGCTTTAAAACCTTTAGCTGTTAATGCTTCACCTTCTTCTCTGCTAGTAGCGTATGCACCCCAATGAGTGTCATAACTTCTTATATTGCCACTACCACCTTCAGATTTTTCATACCAACTAAATAATTCGTTTTTTAAATCTATTTCTACTCTAGAATCTAAGAATGCTGTTTTAGCTTCAGCTATTGTGTCACCAATAAGACTTTGACCACCTTTACCAAAATTATTAGTTTTACCATTAGAATTAGTAAATGCAAAGTCGTTAAGACCACCAAAAAGACTATTATCATTAAATGTAATGTTATCTGATGCCCATCTATCAAACATATCTCTATTACGCACATCTTGTGGTTTGTAACCTAAAGATTTTAATACTTTAGTTCTAAAGTCAGCATAAGCAGCTATATCAGCTTGAGTAGCTCCTACATCAGTTCCAGTAGCAGCAGTAAGTCCACCACTAGCTTTAGTAAAGATTCCTTGTAAACCTTTAGGTATATTGCCAATTTCTTTAAGATAGTTTTCGTTAGCTTTTGTTAAATCTTTTTGTCTTTGTAGATTTTCTTTGTGAGCTTTTTCTTGGAGGTCTAAATCAATAGCTAATTGTGCTGCAATATCTTCTTTAATTTTTAATTGTTCTGCAACACTTTTTGCTGTAGCTAATGCTTTTTCTTCTGCTATTTTAGCTTTATTCTTAAGTTCTTCTTGGCTTCTATCAAAAGCAGCTTGTAATTTTTCTTCAGTTAACTCAGCATTTTTTTCAGCAACTTTAACATCATACCCATATTCAGTTTCAGCAAGATTTTCAGCATTAATTTGTTTAACATTTTCAATAGCTAAATTATCTTGAAAATTTTGTGCGTTAATACTTCTTTGTAAATTGTTATCAAATTGTTTTAATTCTTTAGATTGTTTAAATTCCCTTTCATCAATAAGTTGTTCTGATTCAGCATCTCTAGCTTCTTTAGCTAACTGCGTTGCTAGTGTTCTTTCATCAGCTCCTAAATCATAACTTTTTTGACCAATTTTTTCAAAATCTAAATAATCTTGTCCTTGAACACCTTGAATCATTGCATCTCTTTGAGCAGTATTATCAGCTGTCATCAATTGAGCAATAAATTCTCCAGTTTCTTTATCTTTTCTATCTGTAACATATTGGTCTGCTTTAGTACCTAAACCTTCAATATTTTCACTTATTAATTGATTGTTTGCTATTAACGTTTTAATTAAATTAGCATTATCATTTCTATTTACTGTTTTCCAATTTAGGACTGCCATATTAAACTCCTAAGAATAAGTCGTTGGAACGGGAGTATACAAAGGATCTCTTCCTTGTGCTTTTAACCATTGATTACGCATTTCAGCTTGGTCATTATAGTTCATAGCATTACTTGCAAAGTTTGCTCTACTATTTGCATCATTATCAGCCATTTCTTGTTTTAATAGTTTATTAGCTTGAAATCCTGACCAAATACTTGCTAAATCGCTAGCTCCACCTGCTAAATCTGCAAATAAACCTATATTATCTTGAGTAAAATATTTTCCAAACCCTGTTGGTTCTTTACCATAACCTAATTTTTCTGCTTCTCCTTTCCAAAAATTAGTTGCACTACCAGGTTTATTCATTCCACCTGCTAAGTTATATATAGAAAATCTATCTTCTGTTGCAGGCATATTATAAGGAGTACTTGTATTTTTATTAGTATTTAAACCCATATTTGATAGGTTTTGATAACCAGCTAAAGCAGCACTTCTTTCAGAACTTAATCCTGAATCAAATCTTTTAAGATAAGGTGAATCTGCTGGCAAGCCTGTTTCAGAATCTACCCATCTATTATTTTTCCATATTACAGCCATTTTTAAATCCTTGTAAAGTGGTTAATATTAAAGTTATTTATATCATACATCATAAATTAATTATTGTATATAGCTTTTACTAAACTCTCATATCATTTCTTTCATAGATATTGTCAAATTTATTTTCATATTCAAATTCTTCATATGCTAATGTTTGATAGTTACTAAAATAATCATAATACTCATTAGCCATCATTGGTAATAAATTAGCTCTATAACTTTTAACTAAAGAATTAGTATTTAATGCTGCTTCTGCATCTTCTAGCATTTGAAAAGCTTCATCTCTTGCAGTATCTATAGCTTTTTGTTCTTCTACTAATGTTGCTGTTAAGTCTTCAAGAACAACTTCAACAACATCACTTAATATATCTGTTGCTGTTCCTAATAACTCTACAATATCTTTAAATTCAGTAAAATCAATATTTCGTATATCTTTACCGCCTGCTCTATAAGCTAAAAATACTCCAACAGCAAAAGCTAATTCAGGACTTATTTTTTTAGCAATAGTAACTACAATTTTTTTAATTACTATTTGAATAACAATCTCTCTTATCATAGCTTGTAAAGCTTGCGCTGCAGCAAATTGTCCTGTCATAAGAGCCATTAAAAATAAAACAACTTGTACTATTTTTAACAATCCTACCCAAGCTGGTTGCTCAATTATTTGTACATCAGCTACGTATAAAGATATATGTGCACTAGCAACAAATAAACTAGATACATGGTCATTAGGTAATGATTTAATAACTTCATAAGAAAAAGGAATCATTAGTCCTGTAGGATCAGTTAAGTCAAAATTAACCATTTTGAATTTACTAGTTTGAGTATCAATTACTCGTAACATAGTTTTAGGTGAATGCACTGTATATGTATTCATTCCACTAATTATATTTTGATAGTATGTAAATGATGTCCCTGTAGTAGTAGGCTCATTAGCTTTATTAACTAGCTTTAATCCAGCTGAAATTGCTAAAGGTGTCAAGACACAACGACCTTGACTACCACTACCACCATCATTACCACTTCCACCTCCTGAACCCCCACCACCAATACTAATTTCAACATAATCATCGGTATTAGCTACTGTATGATTTACAGTGTAATAAGCACCTCTAAGACCAGGATTACCAGAATCATCATCGTGAAACCATCCACCATCATCACCGCCTGATGCTCCACCTGCTGAATATCCTGATGCACTACCTCCAGCTGAATCGTTATGATTTTGACCACCAGTACCTTGAAAAGATGAATGTGCTCCTGAAGGTACACCATTACTACCAGGACCACCAAAAGATTCTCCAGGAAAACCAGTTGAAGTTTCGTGAGCATTTCCTGCTCCTCCTGCTCCGCCTCCAGCAGAATATGTGTTTAATAATGTGCCTCCAGCATTATAAACTCTAGCATAAGTAGTACCACCACTACTACCATTACTACCACTACCTCCTCGTTCACCACTACCTCCTCCACCTCCTCCACCAGATATTTCAATTTTTAATGTTCCAGAAGTAGGAGGTATTTGATAAGTTGTATTACTAGTTATTTGTGTAGTAGGAGTAGCTATACGCTCATATATTTCAGATGTTCTTAAACCTCCAGAATTATTAGCAGAGTTGTCTGAATTTACTATTACTCCTGAAAAAGTAATAGCTTGTGTAGGTTGCATCCAATCAGCAGCTTCAGAAGAATAGCTAGATTGTTGTGTAAGTGTTCCAGCTATATACGCTGTTACATTTGCAAGAGTAGTACAAAAATAACCTACGTTATATGTGTTTACACCTGATGAAACATAATAAGTACTTGTTAATTGATTACTACTATTAAATTTACTAGAGTCTGAATAATACTTTTCATATATATCTGAACCAGCACCTGCATTGTTAATAGCTGTTAAAGAATAATTAGCATATGTAATATAAGCCCAGGTAAATGCTAATTTATAATCACCTGCAGTCACTAAAATAGTATTGTAAGGTTTTTCGTCTGAACTTGGAGTACTATCGTAAATAGCTTTAGTTACTCCTTGACCAGGAAATAAAGTACTTAAAAATCTAAAACCATAATTCATAGCAGTTTGAGATGTATCCCAAATTCTAACTCCAAAGTTTAAATAAACGTGATCTACTTTATTTTCATAATTTGCTATGTTAGTAGCAGCAACATCTGCCATGACTTGAGTTATTATGTTTTCAGCATCTAAACCAACAGTTTTTGCTAAACCTATTATTTTATCTCGTTTAGTTGTACTTTGTCCTGAAGCATTAAAATTAGTATTGTTTAGACGTAAAGGTATTGCTGGCAATACACTTAAAGTATCACTACCTGTAGTAGTAATTTGTGTATTTGGATCATCTAATCCACTGTAAGTACCTGCACCTACTTTATATATAAATAATTTATTTACACTAGGAGCACTGTCTAAATAGTAATTTACTATGTAATGTAGTCCTGTAGGTTTATTAGGTACATTAAAACCTGTAAAGTTTGCTAATGGGTTTCCTAATCGTAATGTGTAATTATTACTGCTACTGTTATAAACAGAATTTGAGACGTTAACTACATAATAACTACTGCTATGATAAAACGTAGATGTCTCATGTACATAAGCTTTGTTTTCTTGTAACCAATATTTTTGCCAAGGGTTTACAAACAATGTACCTAATTTAGCATTAGATATTGTGCAAGGAGCGCTATTAAGAGTAGTTAATACCGAATCGACTTCATCATAGTCGATAGTCATTACGTTACCTTTTAAAGTTGGAAATCCTTCAAAATAGTTATTATTAGTAATGTAATCTACAAATTTTTTAACATTGCGTTTTCCGTTTTGAAATAACGTAGCATAAAGTAAATCACTTGATATATCTCTTTCATTTATAAGTGCATTATAAATAACTTCTGCAGAAGCTTTTTTATCAGGTTTTTCAAATAAAGCTTGATTGTGTACTTCAAAAAGTTCTACATCACTATCTGCAGTTTCACCATCTTCATAACCTAATAAATTAGCAACAGGTGCTAATACTGCATCTACAACTCCTACTATAACATCAACAATAGTATCTACAACGTCAACGATTGCATCGACAACGTCTTCAATAATATCTTCAATTACATCACATAAACCCATTGTTAATTAGCTAATGGATTGTCTAAAGATTCTTGTACTCGTTTCATAAGGTCTTCTTTAGTTTTATCTACTTTGATCTCAAACCTGTCTAATTTAGTATCATAACTTGTTAACTTAGTGTCTACAGACTGTAACTTAGTATCTACTTTAGACTCTAAATTCCACTGTGAGTTACGTAAATCTGTCATATCTTTTTTAAGTTCTATCTTAATAGCATTAGCATGTTCTTCTATGCGTAATACTTCAGCTTCTGTCTTTTTCATCTGTCCAGCTATAGAATCGAGGTCCAAATTTGCGATTCCTTCGACTTTCTGATACATAAGAAAGCCACCGTATAGGCTACCAACAATCGTAGATAATAGAGCAAAGGCTCCTACAAGCTGCGTATAAGTAAACCTTAAGCTA
>Ga0181397_1000148_pt1 | contig 25903 bp, 19 predicted proteins | sample 20SPOviralmetaG_FD_130126 | JGI IMG/M metagenome (GOLD analysis project Ga0181397, IMG submission 130126) | Marine viral communities from the oligotrophic San Pedro Time Series (SPOT) site, San Pedro Channel, CA, USA - 20 SPOT_SRF_2011-02-23 | ecosystem: Environmental > Aquatic > Marine > Strait...
AATATAAAAGTGAAGGGCGTAAAATGGAGGAACAACTTGACTACCTAAAGAAAAAGATTACTAAATCCAAAGCACATATTGCCTGTAATCTTTTGAAAGAAACTTCGTTAGAAGATCTTAAAGCCTATTTAGTATTCACAATGGATACTATACAACAACACTTTGCTCGCAACAGTATGAGAGGAAACAAATCATATCAAGGTGAAGCTAACCTTACACATTTAAGTGTAGCTATTGGTACTCATATATTAGAACAAATAAAATACTCTAATGAAAATGATGCACCATGGGATTGGTTTAAACTTAGAGTTATGATGGGTGATTTGTTTCTTGAACCTTTCTATCAGACACACCAAATTAATATAGGTAAGACTAGAGATAATACTTTTATTCCTGTGGAATCTTTAGATCGTAGTCTTAAAAGAAGTCGTGCACATTACATAGTAGTACCAGAGAAGTGGGATCTACTTGTACCTGAAGGTAGTATAAATTTATTAAGAGGAACTGTATTTGAAAAACCAGAACCTATTAATAATTTAATGCAACCTACTGAAAGACCTGTAATAAAAGGTTGGACACATGATAGAAGCAAAGAGTTTAAACCATACTTAATAAATAATTTTATTAAAAGTATGAATGTATTGCAGCAAACTGAATGGAAAATTAATACTAAAGTTAGAGATATATTAAATCGTAATAGAGATAAGATACTCGATCAGTATAAAAACTTTCCTAAGAAATATAAATCAAAGATAATAGAATTTGATTTGACTATGGCACGATCAGATCTAATAGGTGACAAACCATTTTATCAATACACTGAAGCAGATTATAGAGGTAGGTTATATTACACAACACCTTTCTTAAACTTCCAAGGTAATGATATAGCTAGAGGTCAAATGCTTTTCTCTAAAGGAAAACCTATGACTGACGCAGGATTAAGAAGATTAAAGATTCATATAGCATGTTGTTATAATGAAACTTATAGTAAAGATAATCTTCCTAGCTGGTTAACAACTGACTATCTTCCTTACTTAAAAGAAGAAGAGTTAGATGATATATCTGTAGATAAAATGACGTTACAAGATCGTGAAGAATGGACTGATAGTAATATTGATATGCTACTTAGCTTAGCAGAGAATGAAACGATCGATCCTAATGCAGAAAAACCTATTAGCTTATTAGCAGGTGTCTTAGAAATTAAAGATGCTTTAGATAAAGGAGAGTATATTACTTACCTTCCTATTCCAATTGACGGATCTAATAATGGATGGCAACATCTATGCGCAATGTCTAAAGACAAAGAAGCGGGTGAGTTAGTTGGGATTGTACCACAGGATATACAAAAAGATTTTTATGTACAGTGTGCTAAAGATTTAATCAAGAGAGTTCCTGATTGGTTTGAAGAAAGACAAATGCCTATGAAACATATACGTAAAGGTATTGCTAAACGTGGTTCCATGACTCGTGCGTACAGCGCAGGAGCACAGAAGATTGCAGAGAATATGTATCTTGACTGTCATGTTGAAGGGTACTTACATAGGTATAATATAACTGAAGAGGACTGTGAGTTACTTGCTAAGCACTTAATCAAAGCAATTGATAGTGTTTGTGCAGGTCCATTACAAACAATGAAGTTCTTACAAAAGATTGCTGAAGCTGAGATAGCATCAGAATATTCTAAGAACATCAAACAAAAGTCTATTAAATGGACTACACCATCTGGGTTTCCAGTTACATATGAAGCATTCGTTGAGAATGAATTTAAAGAAAAAGCTATCATTAGCTGCAGTAAAAGAAAGGTTAAGCCTATACTTACTAAAGAAGATGGTACTAAAGAAGAAACTGATACAATAAGAATACAACATGTCGGTAAAGAACCAACAGACAAACCAAAGATAAGATCTTTTATGTCTGGTATATCACCTAACTTTGTGCACTCTATGGATGCTGCACACATGGCAAAAGTAATTGCTAAGTGGGATGGAGATTTTGGTGCAGTACACGATTCATATAGTGTACATGCCTGTGATGTAGATGAGTTGTTAGAACTTATTAAAGAAGAGTTTATAACAATGTATAGTTATTCTAATTTCTTTGAAGTCATTGAGCGAATGATAATAACAAATCCAGATAATTTTAATTATCAACAACCTAAGCTAGGCAGCTTAGACATTAGAGAGGTAAAGAATAGTGACTACTTCTTCGCGTAAGAAAGGAATACTACCAGTAAGATTAGGCTTGGAACCTGACAATAAAACTGCACTAAAAGAATTAAAGATGGATCCAGATCTTGCTGACAAGATGACAGATGAAGAGCTGGATAAATTAATAATTGATAAAGAATATAATGATGGATTAGAATATTATAAAAGTGAAGGTGATGAGCAAGAAGGCCTAACAAATATGGGCAACTGGCGTAAGGCTGCACTAAAACAAATCCAAAAATATTAACCAAAAAATTCCCCTAAGAATATCTTATGATACTCTTAGGGGTATTTTTTTATATTAAAAGTCGATATTGTTTGTTGCTCCAGGCATCATCTTAGCTATAGTTTGCTTTCCTTTATTTATATTCTTTTCAGCTAAAGCAACAGCAGCATCTAAATTTAAATACCTATTTATAGTTTGTATTATCTGATGTATTTGTATACCAGTTAATATATTATCTTTATTCATTGCTTCAAGAGTTTCTTTTAAATCTTCTTGAATAGATGTAGCCATTTTCCAGGATGCATTGAACTTTCTTTTATCCCATTCAGCTAAGCTTTCTTTACTGTTAACTCTTTCCCACGGCATTTGTATATTTTTCTTAAGCCATTTAGTTAAAGATTTATAAGGTGCTTTACCCTTACCTTTAGGTACATACCTTTCACCTGAAAACATTTCAGCTATCTTCATAAACTGCGCATCATCTCCAGAATAATAAGTACCACCTTGTAACATAACATAAGTTGATTCATCTTCTGATAATTCTTTTAACTTAGCAACTCTTTCTGTATGATACCAATTAAAAACTTTAGCCGCAGCATTTTCATTTAAGATATCTTTTTTATGTATATCATTTGCTACTTCTCCAACAATACCTATACTTCCAGAGTCACCTATAAACGCATCAAAGTTTTGTAATACAAAAGTATTAGTAGAACCGTTAGCTTTAGCAACAGCTTTAATTCTATTCCAGTTTCCGGTTTCTAAAGGTGGTCCACCATTATGATTATACTTTGTATTACTAAATACACCTGCTGCCATACTACCATCGTATGCTTGTATTAATTCAGCAAGTATTCTACTAACAGTCCATCCTCCTACTTCATAAGTATCACCTTGTCTTTTTCTTAATGCTTGAGCTGAAGCCGTACCTTTATAAGTTGTTTCTGCTACTAAACCTGATTCTGTTATTGTGCCTGGAGTAATTTTATCATTCGATAAAGATGAAGGTATTTCTTTTTCACGCATCTTCGTACCAGTAGGTGCTTTCCAATTTAATTTATCAGTGTCTTCTGTATATGATATACCACCAGCATATGCTTTTAATCCATTGGGTTGTCTAATAGTAATCATTTGATTTAATAATACAGATTGCCAAGCTACAGATTTTAAAGTATCCATAGTTTGAATAGCCTCAGCATCCATGTTTTGAAATACAGAGTCTACCATCATTGTATGAAGCCAGTCTATAGTTCTTTTTGAACCAAGCTTATTATCTTCAATTAACTTTCTAATCTTACCATTCTGTGCTACAGTTTTTTGAACATGACTTCTTAATGATTTTATATCTTGTCCATACCCCATAGTCATAGGTGATTTTTTTAAAAAGTTTTCTCTATCAGCTATAGATAAATCCAAGATTTCTTTTAAAACTGGTGCTGTGTTACTACCAAGATTATTTAAACTACCACTGTTAACAATTCTATCTAATGAATTAATCATAGTATCAGACATAGCATCTCTTAAATCTTTATATTCACCTGATTGAATCTTCTCCGCATAAGGAACTTCCATTATCATATCAGATCGCTTAGCCATACTAACACTACCAAACTGCATACCCATAGTTGCAGGTCCGTGTGTCTTACCATCCTTCTCCCATTGCTGTGTATCATTAAACTTAATAGGTTCAGATGCTGTTTTATTTTTTGTAGTAACAGTATCATAATCATATAAAGCCATTAAGTAATCGCCCTGCCTAATACCATCCTGTTCAAATTCAGCTAAGTAAGCTTTTAATCTAGGACTCATAGGATCATTACCAAATCTTTGAGTTAATACTTGTTTAATTTGTGCAACTTCAGAATTATTTTTAGCATTTTTAAGTTGTGTTAAATATGATTTTGATTCTGCTAAAGTAAAAGTAGCAGTAAGTTTTTTAAGTTCTTCTCCCCATGCTACATACTGATCCCATAATCCACCAGTACCTTTAGTTGCTTGCTCTTTTTCAAATGTACTTAACCTTAATTCTTTAGGCATACGAAAGCCTGCTTTCTTTTTAAAGCTCTCACCCATTTTTTGTTGAGTAGCAGGGTCTATAACTTTAGGATCTTCAAATAAATTAGCAACTATACCTTGTTTAAAATTTAATTCAGCAGCACTATCAGTTCCAGGTACATATTGAAATACATTACCACCACCTATTACACCTCTTACTTGCTTATGAGCTTGAGGATTATAAAGAGTTTGCTGAGCATGCATTCTACCAGTTAATAATTGTAAAGCATATGTTAAATGATTTTCTTTATTATCATATCTTAGTATAGCTTCTTGTAGATTAATAGCTTTTTCTCTTTCAAGTCTAAGAATAGTTTTAGGTCTATAGTTATCTGCTATTGCTTGTGCCGCACTAATCACAGCTTCTGGTTCACCAGCAGCTCTTAAGTCTTTTACATTTTGAATTAGTGTAAGCTTTTCATTTTGTAATGCTTTAAACTTTTCACTACCAATTTTAAATACATCAGCATAATAATTTCTACCATTAGGTCCGTCTTCAAAGTAATCAAACTCAGGTGGTAGTGGTTGATTAGTAGCTGCATCTCCTTGAGACTTAGGTGTTCCAGCATTTCCTACAGCTAACATAAACATTAAAGTACTTAGCTTAGTTCTTTGTGTATCATTTTTTATTTTTACTTCATTCTGATTTTCCATTGCTTCAAATGCTTGATCAGGATCGCCTATATCTTTTGCCATACGTGTAGTCATTAGTTTTGTAATTTGACCACCTTCTCCACCAATAATCCCACCACTAGTAGCCCCTGGTTGAGGCTTAACTTCTTTTGCAGCAAACAATCCTGAGTATATTCTATACATATCTTCAAATATTCTAGCACCTTCTTCATTAATAAAATATAATACAGGTTCTTTTTTAGTAGCATTAGGATTATTTCTTTTCATAATATCTGAATTAGCAGAGGCATAAAACTCTTTAGCCATACCACCTATCATAGTAAATACACCGGGATTTATATTATCAATTTCTTGCATATAAGCATCAGTAGGTAATTGATCTATAGCTGCACGAGTTTGTTTATATTCTCTATAAATATTTTTACCTAACCTTTCAAGTCCCTGTGCTTTTTTAATTACATAAGATTTTTCTTGTTGCTCTGCATCCTGCATATCATCTAAAATATCAGGTGACTGTTGCTCTTGATCAGTAGCATACATTGCTGAAATAAAAGCGTCCTCAGCATTTATTGCCATGATATTAAAGAACTCAGGATCTACAATAATACTTCCCTTCTCATTTAAAGATGCAGCTCCTACAGTATCTAATAAAATATTAGTTTGATTTACAGGCATAGTTCTATTGCCTATATATACCGATGGCGTAACAGATTCTAAAGTTCCAAATGTAACACCACCTTCTATACCAGCTTTAGGTTCAACATTACCTATTTGTTTTGCATTGAAAGAATCTTTCCAACTACCAGTCTCTAATAGTATTTTCTTTTGTGCTTTAGTTACCTGCAAATTAATAGAGTCTTGAGCTAATGCAGCAGTCTTACCAATTCTTGCTAGCGCTGTAGTAAACGGTCTTCCTTCTTTACCAACTGCTTCTGTTGCTTTAGCTACATTGTAAAGACCACCTAATGTATTTATTCCTTTAAATCCTAAGTTAGCTGCAGCCATTGCTACTTTAGGTACCATCTTATTTGTTTTTCTTATTTCTTTTTGTAGCTCAGCATTCTCATCTATTGTTGCAGAATAAGTAGGGCTAGTCATAATCTTAACTAACTCTTCAGGTGTAGCATCATCAGGAAGATCTTGAGATTGTTCTAGTGCTGCTAAGTTTTCATTTAATAATTCTTCTTGAGGATTTTTATATTCAACTGCAGCATCTGATTGTCGCCTTTGAATTCTATCATCTGTAGTTACTAGCCCTACATTTTTTGCTAATCCTTGTAAGCGTTTTCTTTCTTGCAATACATCTGAAGGTGTAGTATTAGCAGTTTGTTGTTGTACAAATTGTACCATTTATATTCTCCTTATTCAAATATTGCTGAGATTTTTGCGGCAGTCCATCTATTAAACTGATTAAACGGTCCTACACCTGGAGTAGTCTTAAGTAACTTATATACACCTGGTTCTATACTAGCATCTTCCATTAGTGATCCTTTCAATACTTGACCTGCACCAGTAGCTGCTCTTGATAAGTTAGATAAAGCAGCGGCTTCTCCTGTACCTGTATCAAAGATAGCTTCAATTATATTACTAGAAGATGTTTCATATATAGGAAAGAAAAAGTTTAATGGTCTTTCAGCTACACCTAACATACCAGATGAACCTACACCTCTTTGAAACTTTTCCATTTGATCTAGGTAAGGACTTCCCTGACCATACTTTAATAAATCTTTTAAGTATTGTGAAACAAAACCAAGTGCAATCATTGTAGTCATGATAGCAAAAGCATTATACTTCAATGCTGGTGTTCCTCTTTTAATATAGTCACCCCATAGTCTTGGTATAATAGTTGCAGAGAATGTAGATATAAAACCCTGGAACTGTGTGAACAATGCTAAGTGCGGATTCTGATAAAACAATGGTCTGTTTGCAGTACCTGGTAATGCAATAGCTTCATTAATAAAATTAAATTCAGCATTTCTAAATATCTCATCTAGTCTTCTATTACCATCCCTTAATATAAGTAAGTGATCTTCTCTTGACATATCAGCTGGCTTATCAAAAGGTAAGTTATCTATTTCTAAAAGTTCTTCAACTCTTATACCTAGGTTTCTTAACTGCTCTTCTGATTCTTGTACTTCATTAGTATATAAAGTATCACCATCTCTTTGATTTTTTATAATTCTTAAATGATCCATAATAAAATCATCAGCAATAGCACCACGAATATTACGTGTTATATCAGTCCATTGTTGTAATAAGATTATTCTAAAATACTTATCTAATAAATATCTTGAAGCAAATGTATTCTCAGTAGCACCTGTAGTTTGAGCTGCACCTGTATCCCAAGTAAAGTAACCTAATCTTTTTAAACGAGCTTGCCTTCTTTCTTTAGCCAGCTGTCCTTCAGTTGATGTAGCTAATTTCATATTAGGTGTAGCTGTTGTCATGGTTTCCCATATTGCATTTGCAAATTCTTTAGCAGTAAACTTTAGCACATCATTTATTTGTTCAGGACTTAGCGCTCTAAGTATCATCATGTACTCTACGAATGAAGATATAGTAGCCATAGGTAAGCCAGCCATAGTAGTCCATATTAATAGGTTTCTTTGCAGGTTAGCTAGCTGAGGATTACTTATCTTCTTATAGTTACCTGATTCTCCATCTAAATAATCTTGAATAAACGCAGCAGCAAAGTTTGCTTTCTCTCTAGTATATTCTTTATTACCTATCGTTTGTTCTAATGCTTCATTAAAAATTTCTGCATTATCACCAACATATTTTTGATAAGTAATATATCTTGCTGCGGCTTTAGCTGCATTAGAAATATTTATAAACAAATCTTTTTCTAAATATTTATTTAATACTTCATTCTCTGCCATGTTTAAAGTTCTTTTCTTAAGCTGACCAGGTATATGTATTCCTCTTCCTACATTAAAGTCCATCAAAGATACTTCATCTACAATATCATTATTATTTAATATAGCATCTGCTAATGCAACTGCTTCTTCATAAGTATAATTCTTTTCTTCTTGTAAATCTTTTATAAACTGGTCTCTATTCTTTTCAACCATTGCTTTATCTATAGATCTAAATGTACCAAGATAGTTTTCAATCCTACCTGCTGTCCATTTTTTACCAGTCGATGAGCCATCATCAAATTTAGTTCTAGCATTCTTTTGCTGCTCATACATACTATTACCAGCAAATTTAAATCTTCTAGCTATACTCTCATAGAAAACTCTATCCGCTTGAAACTTAGCAGGTAAAGTATCCCATTGAATATCACGCCATGGTGTTTGCTTTATTAATCTATAGAATTCATATATGTCTTCAGATATTTTTATCTTATTAATATTCTTATAACCTAATGCTTTTGCTACAGCAGCTTCACTAAATTCTTCTTGAACATCATTACCATCTTTATCTTTAAATGTAACTCTACCTAAGTCATTTTTAAATTCAGTTAGTTTATTTTGTTTAAAGTTTTCTAAAGTTTGTCCTGTATGCACGGCTCTTAAATAAGATCCTATACCACCTGCCATTTTTCTAAGAGTAGGTGCTCCAAAAGAATCCTTCCAAAAGAAATGTCTTGGTCCTCCTCTCCATAACACAGGTAAGTTATTAGCAGCATCTTTAAATGTTTCCCAATAATCCCTAGCTTTATATTGTTTCTTACCAGCTTCTACTTTATCTTGAAATGAAGTTCTGTCTGCGCCCTCTCTAGCTTGCAATGCTTGTAGTTCATTAAGTCTAATTTGTATAATAGCTTTTTCATTTGCAGGTATTCCAGGATCTGCTAATTGATTTTCAAGAGTTTGTATTTGAGTTGTCTGCGCTCTTTGTCTTCTTCTAAATTGTGCATCTCTTTTTAAAGCATCTTTTCTAAACTTATTAAAGTTATCTTCAATACTTTTAGATTTACCTTTTGCAAATCTACCACCAGGTTTTATATCACCTACATTTTTTCCTGCAGGTATTTGATCTCCTTCTACATATCTATCATGCAAATCTTTATTTTCTTCTTCATGCCACTTCTGTTCTTGTGACATTAATTTTTCTTGGTTTGGTAGCTGTCTAACATTTATATCAGTCCATTGACCTACATCATATGCAGTTCCAGGTACTGAAAATGCAGAACCTAAAGTACCACCAGCTACCAATGCATTAATTAATCGTTCATGTAATTCAACTGAATCAAATTCTTTATCACTACCAACAGTTGATGCTAAGTATTGTGCAAGCTCTTGACCTACTTCTGTTACAGATTCTGTAAAAAAACCTACACCAGCTCTAGCAGCAAAAGATCTAATAATATTACCATACTTTAATTGTTCTTTAGCAACTTTTGCAGCATCTCCTGTAAGTTCAGCTGCGGCTTTCCTAGTCATCTGTGCTATAGCAGCTCTTGCTTGTTCATCAGTTGAACCAGGATTCTTTTGTATAAAAGCTTTTACCATTTCACCACGGTATTTATTATTTAATAAGGTGCCAGTTGCATTACTCATTAACAATTTAATACCTAGTCTATCAAGAACAGTCATTGTAAGACCACCAGCTACTGCTAATGTTGCACTCTTATCTTTGTTCTCTCCTTCCATATCATTCCAAGTCATACCTGTATACATAGAAGCTGGTGCAGCCATACCACCAATAGGCGCAGTTAAAGCACCTGCAGCAGTAACACCCATATAAGGAAGTGAAACAGCTGTCATGTTACCCATGTATTCAAAGAATTCACCTAAGCCATTTATATCCCATTCATTAGTAATAATATTACCATCAGGATCTAGCACAGGTTTTAAAACACTTAGCTTTAAATCAGGTTTTGTTGAAAGATATTCTCTTTGTCTTTTAATACCTCGTTCACCTAAGTTTTCTAACCAATTAAATCCAGTTTTATAACCAAGTAATTCAGCAGCACCATATAAACTTTCAATAACTCCTTGCCATCCTACATCAAAACTTTCAGACCACGGATGAAGTGATTTGTTTTCTATATCTCTATCTGTATTTCTTTGCTGTACTCTTACTTTAGAATACTTAGCAGCTTCTTTTTTTCTAAAAGCAAAAGCAGCTAATGATTCTCCAGGTTGTCTATCAGCATTTAATCTTGAAAGTTCTTGTTCATTAAACGCAGCCTTTGCAAATTGAGTATCATACCATTGCTCAGATTTAATAGCATCATTTAATATTAAAGAAGACTTCTCATATTCATTTAAAGGATCTCTAATATTTCTAGTAGATCTTTTAACCATACCTAAACGATACTTATCTATCTCTTCATTAGTACTAAATTTACTTAGCTTATTAATATCATAACGAGAAAGTGTTTCAGTAAAGTCTCTACCTTTATCATCAACTAATCTTACAAGCTGCCTTGAACCTGTAGCATCCATCATAGGTGAGCCATCATCATTTGTAAGATACTGTACGTTATTATAACCAAACTCTTCTGCAAGCTTTTCAATTTGTTTATAAGCTTCTAATCCACCAGGCGTACCAGGTTTCATATAACCAGAATCCATAAGCCTTTGAATTTCTGGTGCACTTAATCCTTGTATTCTAAGTAAGTTACCTTCCTCATTCATTAATGTATCACCATCAATAAATGTATGCCCACCGCTTCCTGAAATGGTTTTAGGTAACTCAATTGTAGGTAAGTCTAGCTTAGGAAGCATACTAAAATCAACCATATAAACTCCTATTGAGTAGCATTAGCCGCAGCTTTTTGAAGCTCGTTTCCTATTAAAGCTTGTGCAAATAATGAGAATGGTGTGTATTCACTGTTTACTTTTTTCTTTGCAGCTTCTTCAAATTCTTTTCTAGTTTCAGAACTATTCATCCAAGCTTTAGCAGCTTGTGCCCAGAACCTATCTTCAGTACCTGCAGGAAAGAATGTAGAAATTTCTCTTTCAAGTTTCATTAATACTTTAGTATCCATAGTTCTTATTTCATCTCCTATCTTTCCTTTTATAGGTGATGGTATTAATCGCTTCTTACCGTTATCATCTATATAAGACATATCTTCTAATCTTAATTTAACTGTTGACTCTTGTAAGAAAGGTAATAAAGAATTTTGGATTTGACTATCTTCACCCTCCGCAGCTCTTTGTTTATTGTGTTCTATTAATAACTTATAAGCTTCAGCAATAGGTTCTTTAAACTTACCTGGTGGTATACCTCTTTCATGCAACCACTGAGCAACCTCAGCTGCTGCTGCTGCAGGTACAACTCCAGGTGTACTACTCATTGAACTAAAGTATTTAGTTTTCTGAGTACCTTTAGCTTTACTACCTGTAGTTACTTTATCATATTTACTTTGAAAGCCTGATAACATTTTCTCAATTAAATTAATTTCTTCAGTTGATACATCTAATACATTTTCGCTAGTCCAACCTGGTCCTAATACTAGATCTTGATTTTTACCTGATTGATCGAATGACCAGTAAGTTGTATCATCACCATTAGAATTAGCAACTTTAAATTCAAAAGCCTGTCCCTTACCTAGTGTAGGATGATAGTACGTTTGTCTTTTACCAGTAGATCTAATTGGATTACCTATTGGTATAAGATGATTTGGATTCCTAGTTCTTTTAAACTTAGCCATAGATGCTGGTGTAAACTTGGTCATATTTTCACGTGACCATTTATCCCATGCAGCATTTTTTGCATCAATTCTTTTAAGATATTGTTTAGCAACATAACCAATACTACTACCATGATCATAACCTAAAGCTCTAGACCCTAAGTACACTCCAATAGCTCTACCTATTTCACCACTATCAATCATATCACCAAACAAGAAATCAAACATCTTCCTAGCTTTACTTACTTCAGGTTCGTTCTGAGATGCATTAGTTGTAGCTGCTTGACCGTCAGCTGAAGTAAGATCATTGGTCATAGCAGCTTCAAGATTAGTATCAACTTTACCAGCAAGAGTTGCTAGCTTTGCTTTTTCTTTTTCTTCTGCTATTTCTTCTGGTGTTTGAACATTCATTTCTTTTAATTTATTAGAAGCCTCATCTTTTTCTGTTTGAGTTGCATCATCAGAAGATATAATTTTTTGTAAAGCACCTATACTAATTTGATCTTGTATTTTCTGTTTCTCACCTTTAATCATAGGTGTATAGTCTTCTCTAAATTCTTTTAAATCTTGCTGTCCTTTAATAGATTTAATTTGATCTTGAAGTTTATTAACAATACCTCTATGATACTCTAATGCTTTTGCATCAGGTTCAACATCACGATAATAAGTTAAGTACTTCATTTCCATAGCAAGTACTTTTTCTTTTTCAGCTAACTCAGAAGCTAACTTAGTATCAGTAGGAAGGTTTATATTTGAAAGTATATCACCATCCATTTCAAGCATATTAGGTTTAAAACTTTTATTTAGTGATGCTGGAATAAGTTCGTCTCCACCTATTCCTTGAGGATCCATACTCATAACTTCAGGTATTTCATATTCAGGTGAACCAGTTAATTCATCTTGAACCATCTTATCATACATACTTGTATATGCAGGTTCAGGCATTCCCATACCTATACCTTCTGGTGGTGTTCCATCATAAGCTTGCTCATTAGTAAATGATTCTTCCATAGCTTTCATAAGATTAGGATCGTCCATTCCAAATGGTTCAGGAATTTGTGCAGGTGCAAATGCATCTGCAAGACTCTTATCACCACCCATTATAGATGTCATATCATTATTTCGACCTAAGTCATCCATCGCATTAGGATTCATTAACATATTATTTGGTGTTACTTCTGGAATAAATTCGTCTCCACCTAATCCTTGAGGATCGTAAGAAGGCACAGGAGCTGGCACAGTCTGCCTTAATATATTTTGAAAAGTAGGATCTATTTTTTCCATTTCAGGCATACCACCTAGTCCCTGAGGATCATAATTAATTGGAAATCTAGGTATCATTTCACCATAATCTTGAAATCCTGGATCAGTAACAGGTGTTGGGCTACTTGTTCTATCATCATAACCTAACATTTTTTTAATAAAGTTTTCTTCGTTATCTCTAGGATCTGATGGAAAATCAATACCTGGAATTAAACCACCAATATCTAAATTAAATGCAGATTCAGGAGTTGCTTTATCATTTGGTTTTGTAAACAATTCTTTTCTTTTATTAAATCTTGCTTTAGTATCTTCAGCTCCCTTTGTAAAATAACTTGGAATAGATTTTATTGTATCAATAGTATCTGCAATACCTTCTTGAGCTGCATCCATAACTGTACGCCCAATAGACTTACTGTCAGAGTCAGGTCTGGGAATATCTTTAACAATCAAACCTCCTGGTATATTTTCTCTAAGCGGTGGATCTACTAATAACATTTCAAGTTCTTTTTGAGTTGGTTTTGTTGTAGGTAAAGATATTGGCATTACTGCAGATTTATCACCAGCTAAAACTCTAAATGGATAATTCTTTGCTTCTTCAGGTACTGTACCCATTCCTCTAAACTTAATCATTCCATCAGGTCCAATAATAGTTTTACCATAATTAGGTGACTTTAAATCAGTATCCCAATACCCATCTTTAAGTTCTCTAGTTTTTGTTGGTCCATAATTATATGCACGAAGTACATCTTCAGGTGACCAGTGCGGAAATTCTTTTTGCATACCTACTAAGTATTGATATGTTTTTTCACGCATTATTTCTTCACTTATTTCTCTAGGATCAAAACCTTTTACACCAAATCCTGGCTTACTAGCTGCATCAACAGTCCATTGATACTTACCATAAGCTTTGGCAGGTGACATACGAAGACCTGTATGATCGTATCCCGGTTGACCTGCTTTACTAGGATCTCTATGTATACCGTCTGATTCTATAAAAGCTAATTTTTCTAATAAGTCTGGAGTAATCCAAGAGGTATCTACTTTCTTTCCCTCTTTAGCATACATAGGCTCTTTCATATCTTGAACCTTTCTGCCTTCATCATTCATCTTTTTAATTAATGGTCCGTACATATCTGTAGCTTCTTTATTAACAACAAATTCACCAGGAGTAAGCCAAGCCGGTACAGTATCAGATCCTCTAGGTTCACCAGGATGGTTCTCAGCTAACCCTCCCACTGCTTCATACTGAGGTATCATAGAAGTCATAGGAGGAACTTCTAATTGTCCGTCAGTAGTAATTTCTATTGATCTCATATTCCCGTATCGATCTTTTTCAGTAGTCTTATACTTCATATTAAACTCCTAGTTCTTGTATTCGATAGTCTCTTTTCTTTCCATCTTTACAGATTTATTATTTGAAAGAGGTCCAGATAATTTAGTCATTCCGCCATGTTTTTTATATTGTGTTTCATTACCATACTTTCTTTGTAACATAGCTTCTAACTCTACTAACCTTGGATAACTAGGCTCTATTATACCTGAGTTCATATCATCATATAAACCTGACCACTCTGTAAATAAAGGATCATCCTCCAAAGCAGGTCCACCTTCTTCTTTATACCGTGGACTTAAAGGACCGACTGCTCCACCTTCATTTCTAAATATATATTTTGCTGCTAATAAACTACCTAGTATTCCTAAAGGACCTGCAGCAGCACCTAAGCCTGACATCATACTAGCACCTGCAGCCTTAGCCGCAGTAGCGCCTTTAGCTGCACCTGCCATACCTTTAGCCAGCAATCCTGTTTCACCCATACCTAAAAGTTTTCCAGCTTCACCACCAAATAAAGCAGCATCTCCAACTTTACCCATTGCGCTAGTACCTACAGTTTCAGCTACTGTTTGTATCATACCTTTTTCTGGTGGAGCCACAGGAGCAGGTCTTGGTGTATACTGTGCACGTGCCATCATTCTTTTTGCTTCTTCCTCGTCATACGGTTTAGCTAATTGTATAACCATTATTTACCTCCGCCACCAGTAGTAGTTTGAGTTTGTGTTTGAGGGGCTGCTCCTAAGTAACCAAAGTATCTTGAAGCTGCTGTAGCAGGTGCATCTATTTGAGCTTGTTTAAATGCTTGTTGTGCACTACCTACTTCACCAAGTCCCTTAGCACCTGCTTGTATATCTTGTTGTCGCTGTTGTTGAAACTGCATTGACTTATCACCAACTGCACTAGCCATCATTTTCTGAGCTCTTGCTGATCCACCATAACCACCAAGTGCTGCTTGTCCAGCTGCTGAACCTACTACATCTTGTGTAGCTCTATTCATAGCATTTGTGTAATCATATGCACCGGTCCCAGCAATAGCTTGATCAGCTAAAGTTTTTTGTGCAGCAAGTGCAGCTGTTTGACTAGGATCCATTGCTGCTACAATACTACTAGTATCTCCACTTCTAACCTTAGCCATGTCACCTTCATACTGAGATGTAACATCTTTTAAAACTGTTTCTAAATAAGGCTTGAACTCTGCATCAATACCTGATTGAGTAACTGTTTGTTGTGGCGCGCTTCTTCCTCCACCCATAATTTATTCTCCTATGATACCTCTTATTGAAGTACTTAATTTAGCATTGTATCTTTTTGCTAATAGTTTTCCGTATCTCAATGAATCACTTTCCCCTCTCACTGAGTCTGCTCTCCAGTGTTTACCACCATGCTTTTTAGTATGCTCTATCATAGCATCAAATAATTTATATACTACGTAAGCATTATTCTTATTCTCTAAATTTACAATACAATCTTTAACATCCATTATATATTTGTTATTATAATAATTAACATAAGCTTGTGCTGTTAAAAATCCCTGTATATTATCTTCAGTATAATAACCTATTGCTAAGTAATGTGGATTTGTTTTTTGATATTCAACTACATCTAAAAAGTATCTCATCCATACAGCTTCATTATATTCAAAGCCATGAAACTCACCATTGATTGTAACGTATTCTTTCATTAAACGTATTGAGTCTAATGTATCATTGTCCTCTATTAATCTTATCATTATTATTCCTTTAACATTACTGTACCATTAATTAACTCACCTGTATTATCAAAAGTATTATCTACAGGGTTATATACAGCATTTATATAAACAGTTTTATTTATATTATCTATTACTTTTTGATTCTTAGTAGGTTCAGTTACAACAGTACCATATTCTATTACTTTATTATTTTCATTTACTAATACTTTTATCATTAAGTTCGTTTAACCTCTAATACCATAACACTTGCTGAACATGCTGCTCCATTTGAACTACCTGCACCATTAAAAGTTACAGTTGAATTTTGAGAGTACCCTGTTACCTTATGAGTGGTTGCACTTACATCTGATCCTATACCAGACGAACCACCTATTACAGCACCTGCAAGACTTGTTACAGCTCCTGCAACTACAATTTTACCAGTAATATCACCACTTACTCCTGTTCCTGCTCCTCCTTGCTTAGCTTTAGCAGTACTCGTTATAATTAAATCAGTGTCAACAGAATTACTAGTATTAAAAGTTCCACCGACATTAGTTCCTAAATTAAAATTAGCTTGATAAACCCTTATAATTACACCAACATTTAATTGAGGTGCTGTAAATCCTCCTGATACTGTAACTTGACCTGCATTAATAGTACCACCATTAATAGTACCTGCATCAATAGTTCCTAGGTCAGCAGTAATAGCTGATAGTGTGGTTGCAGCAATTGCATCAGCGCTAACTGTGCCATCAACTATTACACTACCTTGTACAGTTGAGTTACCTCTAATATTAACATTATTAAAATCAGCATCACCAGTTCTTTCTATTTTCCAACCTGCTAAACTACCTGAACCAGAGTAGTTATCTGATTGTAATACAGAGCCTATAGGTATAAATCCTGTTACTGTTCCAAATGTTATTATTTGACCATTAGTAACTTCACTAGTTTCAACATGAAATGTAACTTGCCAATGCTTTTTACTAATACTATCTGCGCCACCTACTGCTACACTAATAGGTGTATATTGCCAGCCAGCCGTTAATCCTGTAAATACACCTGAATCATAATCATAACCAGTTGCTGTTGGTGCTGAAGGTTTATTACCATCTGTAGCTGCTACATTATAATATAATACACCTGTACCTACTGCACCACCATATAATAGTTTAGCATTACTCCACTTAGCTGTAACTGTTTGTCCAGCTTGCCCTTTTATTTTAGCTTCACAAAACCATACATTAACACCAGCTCTATTTAGTTTTGTTTTAGTCCAGTTACTACTTGAAGTCCATACAGCACCTGATACTTGATAAGATGTTGTACCTGGATTAGTAGGTCTTGCTGCTACTTCTCTATATTGTTTTATTATAACGTCTATTTCTTCATCTGAGTATGCTGAGAATGTTGCACCGGTAACAGGTAAAGTAGGTAACGAATCTGTGTATGCAACGTATGCAACAAAGCCATCGCCGTCTGCAAATGGTGTAAACTGTTGTACTGCACCATCTTGTGTTTTAGAATATACTGCAACTAAAGATTGAGGAGTATTTACTGATTCATTTATATTATCTATTTGATGTTGTATTCTATTAGTAGCTTCAGTAACTTGTTTTTCCCATGCAGATTGCGAGGGATCCTTATCACTATATTGTGAAGGTTCTGTAATCGTCATCTTGTTCCTCCGTCTTGTACTTCAATTTGAAGACCAGATAAATTCCATGATGTTGAAGTTGAAGAATTATTATTAGTAAAATTTCCATCAGTATTAGTTGCTGGATTTGCATCATCTATTTTATAACTAATAAATCTTCCATTTATTCTGGAATCTGATTTATATTCAGGACCAACTTTATTATTTAAAGTATCATTAGAAGAAATACGAAGAACTCCTTTTTTAACTGAGGTACTTATAACTGCATTAAAATCTATATCTTTTGAACTACCAGGAGCATTAGAAGATACTGATGTAACTCTTAGTATTCCTTGTCCTTGAACAAGTAAAGCTATTGAGTTAAAAGATTCTGTATAAAACTCTGGTGTTATTGATAATCCTTCACGCTCTAAGTAAGAAGTATAAGGATCATCACTATTATCTAGTACTCTATGTGTATAACCTATATCAGCTGCTAAGATAGAAGAGCCAGAATTACTGGTTCCTGATGTACATACTTGTGCAAACACTGGAAATAATTTATCAAAGCTAACTGTAGTCGCACTCCAAGGTCTATCAGCATTTGTGGCTCCTTTAACTGGCGCTATAACACCGGATACAATTCCATTTAAATCTCTTACTGTCCAATTATTTAATCTAAAATTATATATTAATGCTTCATTACAAACTGTGCTGCTATTATTAATAGTACCATCATCATTGTATGTAATTTTAGGATAGTTAATCCATATCTCATCTTCTTTTTGATTACGCAATATAAATAATTTATTAGCTTTAGCATTGTTTAAATGTTTATAAAAATAATCTCTAACTCTTGCATCAGCTATTGAAGTTATATTACCAGGATTTCCTGAAAATAAATATATATCATTACTACCTACAACTAAATGTTTACCATTAAACTCTACAACACCATCAGTTGTTTGTGCCCCATACTGTGAAGTAACTGGTGAAAATGCAACAGGTGTTACAGTACTATTAGTTAATCTTAAATTATGAATAGATGTATTTGTATAGATATACATATTACCTTGAAGCTGTACTAAGTCTTGTACAGTTGCAGTATCTGATAATGTAAATTCATCTGCAGTATTTGTTCCTGCTGCAAATGGATTCCAGTTCTGTGGTACTGAACCTGGTACGGCTACATCTGAAGTTCTTACAACTCCTGGTAAGCTACGTATAACACCAGCTGTTGTACTTTCTTTTAAATTACCTGCAACTAAAAAGTTACCAAAAGATCTTATAACACCACATCTAGTAGCTATTGGGTTTCTTGATACAACAAAACATCTTACAACATCATTCTCTACAATGTTAGTATTAAAAACAATATTAGTAGTATCTGTTTCTGTATTAGTATATATTGCATATTGAAAATTACTATTGGCTGAAGTAGCTGGACTTGCTGGTACATCTCCTGGTACAAAGTTAGTTGCTATTACACCACCATTAGGTGCATTGCTTCCTGCATTTGTGTCAGCAGCTATAGGTGCACATTCAGTTGTAGTTTCATTAGGTGTTTGTTTAGTTACAAATAAAGTGTTCTTAGTAAAATCTATTTTCTGTCCTAAATCAAATAACCTAGGATTATCAACTGTAACTCCTGTATTACCAAATGCTAATTTAACTGTAGCTTCTAATACTTTAGGTGCTGAGTTATATGATTCCCATCCTGGTAACTTAGCAAAGCTAGGTACATTACCTATAGTAGTATTATCAAGAGTATCCATTATATAATGAGGAGCTTGTATTCCATTATTTATTATTAAACAAAAGCCACCAGCAAATTCTGTAGTTTGCCAGTTTTCACTTTCTGCAAAACCTTTATTAGCTCCAGTACCTTGTAGGTCTATGGTAGGAGTTACATCTTCTATAGTACCATCAGTTCTATAAAGAAATGTACGATTACCTACTACACTACCACCTATTTTTTGTTCAGCTACAAATACATAATAAGTAGTGCTAGATGGAACTAAGTTAGGATTATTCCACCATGTTATAAATAATATATTTCCTGCAGTAGATCCTCCAGGCATTGGTATAGTTAAGTCAGGAGATAAAGCTACATCACCTTTCATTTTATGTGCAGCCATATCTCTGAATCTTATATTTCTGGCATCAGTAAATACATTAGGTGCTAACCCAACTGTCGGTGTATCTTTAACTACACCAAATTGTGTTAAGTTAGTAATAGGTATAACTTTGCTTGCCATTTAAATCTCCTTAAGCACATTCCTTTTGACCAGTTTGAGGATCTATAAAACAAGCTTCAACTTGTTCCTCTTCCTTAACTGTCTCAATCGCATTTGTGTTCTTCTCTTTTTCTTCCACGGTTTGCAGTACGCCGAATCGTTTACCACTAAGTCTAAATGTGGTACATCCTTTCGCCCCGCCTTTCCAGGCATCAACATAAACTTGTTTGAAATCTTCATACGTAATATCATCACCTACGTTACAGGTTTTTGAGCACGCACTATCTATGTAGTTTTGTGCAAGCAATAATACAGCTAAGTGTTCATTAACATTTATATCGTTAGCTGATCGTCCTTCAACTCCTTTATTGTAAGCGTAATCTTTTACTCTCTCGGTCTTAGGCCCTTCAAAAGTTTGGATAGTTCTATCATAATAATGACTAAATACAGGTTCAATTCCTCCACTAACATTGTCAGCAACTAAACTAATAGTACCTGTTGGTGCTATTGAAGTTAAGTGACTGTTACGAATTCCATGTTCTCTTATTAATTTTTTAACTGAAGAAGGTAAGCCTCTAACAAAATTAGATTTTAAATATGCTTCTCTATATAACGGGAATGCACCTTTCTCTTTTGCTAATAAGGCTGAAGCTTTATATGTAGTATCTCTTAAGCATGCAAATATTTTTTCAGACCACGTCATAAATTCTTCTGATGCATACGGTAAACCTAATAGTTCACCAGCATTAGCTAGCCCTGTTAAACCTAATCCCATTCTTCTTTTGTTCTTAGCTTCGTCAGCTTGTTCTTTTAATGGATATATAGTTCTATCAATAACATTATCCATTGCTCTTACTACTTGATATATATCTGCTTTGAATTTTTTAAAATCAAACTCAAAATGTGATTGTGCTTTATCACCACCTACAATTTGTTCTTCATCTAAATACTTTGTAAGATTAAATGAGCCAAGTAAGCATGCGCCATATGGTGGTAGGGGTTGCTCACCACACGGATTTGTAGCAAATATTTCTTCACAGTAATAAAGGTTATTCATTTCTTCTATGCGATCAATAAATAATACGCCAGGCTCAGCCCAGTCCCAAGTGCTATCCATGATTTCATCCCAAAGGTCTTTTGCGCATATTGTCCCGTACGGCTTTCCTTCGAATTCCAACGTAAAGCTGCTATCCAAATCATTAGTCAATGCCTCCATAAATTTATCAGTTATACCAACACTAATATTAAAACCAGTGAGCTTATCAGAATTACGTTTAGCAGCAATGAACTCTTTAATATCCGGATGGTCGACCCTAAGGACACCCATCTGCGCCCCACGTCTGTGTCCTGAGCTAGCGATGGTTTGACACACAGCATCAAAGATACCCATGAAGGAAACAGGACCGCTAGCCTGGCTATCGAGTGATTTAATTTTATCGCCTCTTGGTCTGATGCGGCTAAAGTCATAACCAATCCCACCGCCTCTACGCATTGTTTCAGCAGCTTCACTGGCTTTCTCCATTATGCTATTCATGTTATCGTCTATTATACCTGATACAAAACAGTTGTATGCAGTTGTAATTCTATTAGATCCTATTGCAGCTTGTACTCTACCTGCTGGTAGAAATCTCATATTGCCTAGTATACCTTCTAACTTATATCTATGATCTTCATTATCAGATAATGTATTAGCTATTCTTTTAATCTTCTCATCAAAGCTTTCATCTTTTTGCCGGTACTTCATCATATCTATTTCTTGTGATATAGATGTTTCGGGCCCTAGGAATTCTGTATTATGTAGCATATTGTACCCCCTGTAAACGTAGTTTTCCTTATGTTATAGGGGACATTCAATTCTTAGATAAAGGACCTTTAAACGATTTATTATATACCTTATTTTTCATAGCTCTTATTGCTTCGTCTTCACCTTCATTTGCAGGAGAACCTCTAAAGAAATCAAGAGCAGTATAAGCAGCACCAATAGGCCCTGCAACTTTAAGTGCAGCCTTTCCTGTTTCTTTAGCTAATGGTCCTACAAGAGGTTTTATAGTTTCTTTTAAAGCTAATTTAGGTTTAAGTTTATCATATTGTTTTCCTAGAAAATATCCTTCTCTAAATAATATATTATCTTTAGCTAACTTTTCTATAGTTGTTTTACCAGATCTTATATCTTCTACATCTTTATCTAATTGTTTAAAAGCATCTGCTATAGACGTTTTTAAATAAGGCCTACCAGAATATCCTACAAATGATTGACCTTTATTTAAGTTAGTATGATGTTGTACAATTACTCCTCGCATTGCCTGTTTAAAATCATCTAAATTTGTTTTGGCTTTTAGTATTTTACCTGGATTACCTTCTTTAAGATTGAATTGATTGTGGAATGGGTTTCCTCTATATCCCTGAGCTTTATCAGGAAATGGAGACCACCATGCACCATATCTTTTAGTAAACAATGGTTCGCCTCGGTATATAGGAATATCCATATTACTTCTCCTTCATTTTTCCAATCTTATCAACAAGCATACTAACCTGTTGCTCCATAGCTTTTTCTTCAGGTCTTTTCTTACGTGCTCCAAAGTAACCTGCTAGTAACCATAGCCCTCCAACAACAACAGCTAAGCCTATCATTTGTTGCATAAAGTTTGCAATAGCAAAAGACATTAATTCATAAAAAGAATTTATCTGTCCATCTTCACCACCATAATCTGCGGCTGTTATTGGTGCATCATCCACTGCGAGACTCCCAGCCAACGCACCACCCACAGTCACACCTGCAACTATCGCAGGACTGCTTGTAACCAGACTTGCAACAGCTGCAGCTCCAGACGCGCCAGCACCCGTAACAATATCTGAAAAGTCTGTACGGCAACCCGCTAATAATAACATAAGCAGTATTGAATACCTCATAAAGTTTTCTCCTTATCATTTTTCTTCCTCTCCTTAAATCTACATTGTTCTCTCATAGTTAATTGTGATTGAAATTTCCATCTAACATTATCATCATCACAAAAATCTATAAACATCATTAATGCTTTAAAAGCAAACCCTTGAAATATTAATTTATCGTAGGTATAAAGTTTACCTTTATCTTTATTTATTTCTAATTTGTATTTGTCATGTGCATAAATCAAAGTATTCCTCGTTGTATAAGCATCCATAAAGTTCCTATAATAGACCCTACAAATACGATTCCTAATAATATGATTCCTATTACTTGAAGCATGTTTCTACGTAGCTCAGCTTGTTTATATAAGGTTTCTTGCCGTTGCTTTCGTATCTTAACCTGCATTTTTAAAAGCTCATTCCATGCATTAGGACCATGAGTTAAGTTAATCCAATTACGTAATTCTTCTTCCATTGCCTCGGCTTTCTTTTTAGCTGCAAATGCGTCCATAGCTTCTTGTTCTACACTACTCCCTGCAAATAATTTTTTAAATACTGGTGGATTGTTTGCCATCTTAACTGAATGATTAACATCACTACAAGCACCCATCCATTTTCCTATATCGGAATACATTGATTCTATATCACGCCCCGCCGCGAAGCCTTTCTTAATTAACCCAAATGCGGTCGAAGCCGCCGCAATTGCTGTTACAGGATCCATAAGTTATACCTCTCTATTCTTTTTTCCTCGGTATACAATATGCTTTCACATATATCTTGTCCCCTGCTACTCTTTGATTATGATTTTGATGTGCTACTTTTGCTGAGTACTCTAAACAAACATCTAAGTCGTTAAAGTAAACTGGCTCTTGTTCTTTACCTGCTAAGAATACTATTAGCACCCAAAGCATTTACTCCATCCAGCCAGATAAGAAATTACTTAGCACTCCTATTGAACCAGCCAAACCCATCATAACCCAGAATGCACCTCTCCATCTATTAGCTGTAGCTTTTAATTCACCCATAGTATTCTTCATGTGCTTCATATCGTCTTGCATAGCTTCGACTCGTTCTTCCAACCTAGCTAAAGCTATTTCTAATCTTTGTTCTTGTGACATCTTTATCTCCGTTGAAAGTTTCATTTTTATGTTCTTATTCCATAAAGGCTAAATTTACCTGCATTAATATTTCCACTAGCAGCTGTAAATTTTAAATTATTTATTGCTGTTCTATCTGAATTTGATGTGCCTATAATTTTTGAACCACCAGTCCACCAGTAGTCATTGCCAGTATTATGACCACCATCAAGGTCGTGTGCATTATGACAACTAAAATGCATTGCTTTAAAACCAGTAGTTTGCCTTAAACCAATAAACGTCAAATCTGCACTCATACCTTTATTTGCAGTATTTTCTGTTCCAGCACCTATTTGTATTTTAGCGTTACTATTTCCATTTGTACCAGCTCTACCAAAATCAAGAGATGCTTTTAAATCTGCATAAGTCATGTGTTGTTCAATAAGTACATTGTAATTTGAACCATTATCGACAGAAGGAAAAACAAAAAGAGCTTGACCATTTGTTGCTGGTACATAATTCCTTATAACAATTTTGTAATCCATATAAGTATCTGTAATATGACTTGATGTAAAAGTTACTGCAGCTTGATTAGATGCATTTATTGTATGTATTAAAGCATAGTCATGTAATACTTTTGTAGATGCTATGGCAGCACTAGCATTAATGTCTGCATTAACAATATCTAAAGCTCCCAGTTTAGATTTAGCTATCGCAGCACTTGCATTTATTTGTGTATTAGTTAGAGTGCCATCGGTAACTCCGAGAGCTTTTAGTTTTGTGATAGCCATTTAATTCTCCCTATTTTTTATCTTCGTCTTTTTCTTTTTGAATTCTATCATCTACTTCTTCTGTCATTTTTTATCTCCTATCCGACTTGCATTACTGTAAAGTTAGTATAATTACCAGAGTGTATCCTCATAGCTACTCCTGAACTTCCACTGAATATAGGTTCAACCCAATCACCAGCAGCTAATGAATAAATACAAGCACACGAAAGCATACCATAAACATAAGTGCTAGTTCCCATACTATTAGTTGCTTCTGTATATGCTTGTGCAGAAATATTGTTAGACAAACCACTTGAATTATTTTTTCTTATTCCAATAAATCCCCAGTTAACACCACTACTAGGTCTTGTTATTCCAAATAAAGTATTAAATTCACAGTGATAAAAAGCAGTTGGAGCACCACTGGGAATTTCAAATCTTGAATTACTAGTATTCCAATATGATTTATTATTTACAGAATAAGAATTTTGATAGGCACTAGTCATACCAGTAAGTGTGTAATAATTACTACCACTTATAGTTTGAGTTTGGCTATCTACATTCTTTGTTACAGAACACATTGGTTTATTTGGTTGTGTTACGAAGCCATTAGTATCAATAGCCATTCCAGTAGTACCACCAGTATGTTTAATAGTATTTACACTTAACCCATTACTAGCAGTTACTCCACCACCATCAGCAATAGTAAGAGCAGCATCACCATCTGTGTATTGTATATTTTGTACTTTTATAATTGAACTCATTGTGCAATCTCCATAACTGTAAGAGTAGCTACATAGTTTTCATTATTTCCACTATCTCTTAAATAATAAAAACTTTGTCCATTATAATTATTATACTGAACTTTATATGTAGTAGCACTTGTAGTATTTGGGCTGTCTAAAAATTGAGGTAGGACAGCACCATAAACAGCATTTACATCACCACTACCTTGACCTCTAATTCCAGTTGAGCCACCTATTCCTTGAGCAGAGTTGTTTCCAATAACTGTACTTCCTCTTAAATATTTAAAAGCTACTAAATAAGAATTAGCTGAGTGCTCAACACAACCTATTTGACATGAAACTAATATTTTACTTGAAGAAAATTTAGGAGTAATTGACACTGATAAAGCACCTAAGTCTACCCATGAATTTCCTGTTGTATAAACAACTGCTGTATTATCAAAAGCTTGAAGGACTTGTATTACTGTTCCAGCAGAATGTAAATTATTAGCTATAGTAGTTGTAGCATCAGTCACTGTTATTCTATCTGTATTAGCAGTCTTTAATTTAACTTGAT
>Ga0181397_1000152_pt1 | contig 25552 bp, 39 predicted proteins | sample 20SPOviralmetaG_FD_130126 | JGI IMG/M metagenome (GOLD analysis project Ga0181397, IMG submission 130126) | Marine viral communities from the oligotrophic San Pedro Time Series (SPOT) site, San Pedro Channel, CA, USA - 20 SPOT_SRF_2011-02-23 | ecosystem: Environmental > Aquatic > Marine > Strait...
ACTTGTACCCAATGCCAATGCATCTGTAATTCCGTATCCTGCTATTGTTGTAGGTTTACCTGTTAAACTTGCGAATGTTTGTGCTGGTACACTTGTTAATGCATCAGTGATTCCATAACCTGCTATCGTAGTTGGTTTGCTAGTGACATTTGAAAATGCTACTGAGCTGACTGTTATACCAGTCAATGCCGAACCATCTATTGCTGGTAAGTTACCAGATAACACTGAACTTGGTATTAAACTGTTGACACCATCTACAAGTAGAGTTGAGTCATCACCAAACACAGAACCTTTTATATCTCTGATTGTGTTTGTAGGATCAAGTTCTGCAAAATTTTCGTTAATTTTTTTAAAGGCGGTTCTTAATGGATCACCGTCACCTTTGTTTGCACTTGAACCAATATTGATTGTTTGTATTGCCATTAAACTCTCCCTACCACTGCTTCTATGACACCTTCACCGGCATCTGTTTTGTTTTCTAATGCTTTACCTATCACTGTACCCACTTTAGGATCTGTACTTCTTGTAGCAAATCCTTGTGTGCTTGAACTTATCAACATATCACCTTTTTGTACAACACCAACAACTTTGATTGGAGTTCTTCCAGTCAATGCCACTGCTGTCACATTGTCACCTTCTAGTGCATCGTTCATCAAGTGTGCTGGATTTTCAGAAACAACACCTGCAACTCTTGTGTCGCTTCTCAATGTTGTTGTGGTTACTTCTGCATCTCCACCAAATATTAAAACTGTTCCCACTTCGTATTGATTGTCTGCAAGATAGTTCTCAGCCAAGTCAGCATATTGAGCCTTTGTTGCTGTACCATCAAATGTGTTTGCGTACACTGTTGAATAACGTTTGCCAGATGATGAACCAATATCCATATTGTCATCACCAGGTATTAAACCTTGTGCTGTTGCTATCACTGGAACCACACCGTCTGCCACAAAAGCCACTTGACCTTCTGACGATTCGTCTAGTCCCACAATGTAAGGATTTCCTGATCCCAGTGCTATACCTGTAAAGTTAGCACCTTTACCTTCTGATTCAATATATTTTGCGTAGATGTAAGTTGAAGCCAATGCTGGATCTGAGTTTTGACTTGATCCGTTGTCATTGCTTGGTGATGTTGATGCACTTGCTCCGCCAAATCCAAATTCGTTTCCTGTGAAAGTTTGTATTGTGTTGTCAGTAGTTGAACCTATAACATCATATGCAACAATTCCACCTTGTGTTGTTAATCTTACTTTTGAAGAATCTACATCAAATACTTTGTTGCCACCTATTCCCAATGCTGTTACATCTAATTGTCCTGCGGCATCAGTTTTTGTAATACTGTTGGCTTCTCCTGAGTTGGTCACATTGCTATAAGCATATGTGTTCGCACCTGTTTTAATTAAAGCATCTCCTGGGTCAGCCGCTTGACTTATTTCTGCTACAAAATCGCCATCTTCAAGTCCACCACCAGTTCCAACTATTGTTGAAAATGAAACTGCTTCTGGTGTTCCTGTACCTGCTGTTGATCTACCAAATGCGAATGCATTAGCCAAGTCAGGTAAATCATCTAAATCAACTGAAGCACTTTTTAATGTAACCCAACCGTTGGTAACTGTAAAGTCACCTGAATCAAAACTTACTAAACCTAAATCTGCTTGAGTAATACCTGTATCATTGGCTCTTGTTGTTGCCGCCTGCATTGACAATTTGCTTTGACTGATTGCCGCTGTTGGTGATACATCTGCGTTTATGATCGAATCTGCATTAAGTTGGAAGTTAATTGTTGTTTGTGAATTTGTTCTTGTGGAAGTGACTGTGATGTCTGATCCTGCATCTTCAATTCCATTACCCATTTCATCTATACCAGCATTGATCACATTGGCTGTTACACCTGCACCATTATCAATTAAATCATTTGTGTTGAAATCTGGTACAGAAGTTTGATTGTATGAAATTCTTGTTGCTAATCCATAACCAGGAACATTTTCTTGAATTAAATCATAGATAACTCCTGTTGCCGCTGAATTTGATCCAGTGATTGTTTGACCACCTGTAAATAATCCACCATTGGCTGGTGTTGTGTAAATTCTTTTTGCTCCGTTGAACACCAACATTTGTCCTGCTGATATAGGAGTTGAAATATTAACATCTCTGTTGTCTATTAATTCATCTGTGTTATAGTTGACTTGGTCCACATATGATTTTGTTGCGGCATCTTGATCCACACCTGGATCTTGTAAATTTTGTAATTTAAATCCACCAGCACTTACATTGTCTGTGAATGGAGTAGAACCATCTCTTGCCACAGCACCTGCTCCAATTGGATTTCCAACTAGTTGTCCTTGATGATCAAAATGTAATCTTCTATTAACATATCCTCTAACAGCAGATTCTGTTGGCACTGTGTCAGAAGCATTGTCAGTCATTGCTGTGTCAGATGAAAATTCTGCTACAACAACACCACGTTTAAATCCAATACCATCCAAGTTACTCAAAGCAATTGATGCCGAGAATGTTACACTTCCTGTTCCTTGGTCAACTGTAAAGAACTTACCAACTCTAAAGAATCCATCTTGGTCTGTTGAAACATAGAACACTCTACCTTTTCCACGTTCATCAACTTCATATGCTTGTACTGGTGCTTGTGGATCACCAAATACCACATTAGGATAATTTGTTGTGTTGAATCCACCTGTTCCAATGTCTAAGAAGTCATGTCCTGTGGCTCTACAAGTTGAAATAGAAACTGTTAATGTTCCTGTTTCCAGTGCCGCCAAGTTTGCTCTTAAATTTACAGATTCATTTGCTCTGTACATAGAACTATGCAGTCCACCACCTATTGGAGTAGCATTGATATCACTCACATCTTGAATTGTAAGAGTGGCATATGTTGTTCTGTCTGTGTAACTTGTAATTCTGTGTACCTTTCCGTCCCAACCAAAAATCATATCTCCGTTGTTTAATCTTGTTACGTCTGATGGTTGTGTCAATAAATCAACAGCAATAACAACGTCACCTGGAGTATTACCCATTGTAGTTCCTGCACCTGCATAAGTGTTGTTCACTGCTTCAGTCATGTTCACATTTATTTTTACTGTGTCGAAAGGTGAATCAATTCCAATAATTGCCGCATTGGCAGGCAACGCATTTCCAATAGAGTCATTGCTTTGGAAAGATATACTTCTATAAACAGTAGATAACAATTCATCAAATACAATTGCTGTGGAAGGTCTTGTAGGTGCAGTGTCTTCCAAGTCATTAAATCTAAATGATCTGCTGGATCTTAAAGTAACCACTTGACCATCTACTAATGGTGCTTTAAGTCCGGTTGTAGAAGTTAAATTTGAACCGCCAGTTCCTAAATTAACTTTGTAAACTGTGCCATCTCTTGTGGCTGGTTGTGAAGGTGCTGTTGTTGTTTCAACATTTGTTACTTCGTATCTAGTGATACCTATTGCACCACCGTGATCAATTTCTATTTCTGATTGACTGTATGGAATATAATCTAAATCAAACACATACACTGCTGTGCCTAACTCTGGTTGATCGTATTCTACTGTACCATCATCAAACACCATTCCTTGTTGTGTCATATTGTCTGCCAATGTTATGGCATCAATTTTTTCATTTGGATTAGAACCTTCAGCAACCAATCCATAATCACCATGTGCTGAAGAACAATTCAATGCACGAATTTGTCCACCATTGTTTGCATACATGGCAATGTGAGTGTAATATGTGAAAGTGGATACTTGTTCAGATAATCCACCATTGGTAGCAACCAGTCCGTATGCTAAATCATTTATTTGTACGAAGTCATTGGCAAGCAACGATCTGTTACCTGCTGTTTGTACAATAATATCATAAGGTGTTGCATATGTGCCGTCCCAACCGTTAGAACTATTAGAATTAGCCGACAATAATAATGTGGCTGTTCCGGCGCTTTGATCATAATCTGTAATTGCCGCAACTTGATATCTTGCTCCCAGTATGTAGAATGGACAAGGTGTTTGTGGTTTACGTAAAAATAATCCTGTTCCAGCCGCTGACGTTACTTGAATATTGAATGCATTGGTTACTCCTGTAACTGCCATTTCAACGTTACCTGCATATCCATCAACATACATACCACCTCTGAATGATTTTGCATTTACACTTTGTGAAAAAGATGATGCTGTTTGTGTGTACGGAGATTTTGTAAGCACTTGTCCATTTGGATCTAATACTTCAGCAAAACCACCATGTGCTTGGAATGTAATATTTCTAATCACAGATGCATCGTTCATTAAGAACACATCCATTTCTTTGTTGTTAATGGCTGTGTTGTATGCTGGATCGTTTGAAGGTACTGAAGTGTTAATTGGTTTTGTTACATCATTTGCATAGTGATAACCATACTCTTGAGTACCAATAGTTAATCCATCGAAAGTTGTGTTTCTAAAGAAATATATATTTGCCCACGGGGATTGTGAAATTGCATCTAGTGGTCTGATAATTGTTCTTCTAAATTCATCTCCTTTGATTGATACGTTTGCAGGAACTTTAATAGGCATGTGTTCATTGTAAATTCCTGATTCAACTCTAATTGTAATTTGTTTATTTTTAACTTTGTTACCAAATTCCATTTCTTCACCAACTGAAAATAGAATTGGTTCTCTTAAGAACATCACAACAGTGTCGTTTGATCCACCTGCTGTTACAGAAACTATTTCACCTTTTGCTCCAGAAGTTTTACCTATTATAATTTTACCTGGAACTAAATCTTTGTTGGTTGGTTGGTTTTGATCTACATAACCTGTGTTACCGTTTGAAATTGTTAATGTGTAAGTGCTACCATCTACTGCTGTAACAATATAATTGTAATTTTGGATAATTCCTTTTATAATTTCAAATTTAGCATTGGCAGAATCTTTTCCTGATTGAGGAACTACTTTAGTGATATCAATTGTTTGTGTAACATTAGATTGGTATAAAGTACCAGGTGCAGTGTTAGTTAAAACAAAGTTAACCACTAAACTTTGAGCAAATACAATTGCTCCTAATGTTTCAGTAGATTGTTGATTGATTGCTTTTAATCCACTGTTGCTGGAGTAATATCTTTTTCCTGCTTGAATAGATTGTAAGTTTGCTGTTAAACCACTCAGTACATCAATAACCACAGAATCTGCAATTAATCCTAAATCTCTTTCACACAATGCTGTATCATATGAAAAATTTGGATATGTGGCATTTACGTAAGCAATTGTTTCTTTAATAATAAACTGTCTGTTTGCCGCCATTAAAAATTCTAATTGCGTTTGTCCTGATGGTGAAGTTATACCTTGTGTTGCTACTACAGAATTTCCTGAACCACTACCGTAAGTTATTATTTGCGTGTACGGTCCTGCTTCAAATGGAGATGTTTCAATAATTTGTTCTGCTCTTTGAGCCGCTTTAGAAAGAGTTTTGTAAGCATATGCCAATGATCTACCATATTTGTCAGCAGGTACTCCTGACATTGTGTCATCACCATCTTGGCTTACAAATAAATTTGTTGTAGAAGCATATGATGTTGTGTCAACATAAAATTTTGAAGCCGCTTGTAAATCGTCAGCACCATTTGGAGTTCCTGTTCCTGCTAAATCTCCTGGGTGATCATTCAAATAAAGAGCACCAGTCATTGTGTCACCTTGACGTCTTACTGCTGATGTTCTTTGTATTGCTTCAGTTGAAAGATAATTTCCTGAAAGTGAACTGTTGTATGCTCCGTCAGTTATTGTTTGTGTGCCAGTACCACCTGATACTGTAATTTTAATTCTTGTAGCATCATTGTCATTGGTTGCTTCTGCAGATGATGTGTGTAAAGAAATTGTGTTAGCATCAATATATCTAATAAAATAATTTTGTCCACTTGTAACATTGTTGGCATCTGTTCCAGTTGAATTGTAAACAAAAGGTAAACCATTCGATGTTGTTGTGAATCCGTGTGTTGGAATATTTAAATTTCCACTTACATAGGCAGAAATTGTTTTTGTGTATTCAGTTGCATTGGCAGGCTCTGGACGAATTCTAACTTCTCCAGCAACACCACCAACTCCTGAACTTCTAAGATATCTTCTATCTGCATAACCTTTATCGATAACTAAATCGTCTTCAGTGATACTTGTTCCGTGTGTGCTGTTGAAATCATCTACTGCTGATTGACTGATACCTACATTACCAATTGCATAAGCATTGGCATTTAATGGTCCACCAAAGTCTGGTGCAGTGTCTGTGCTGATATCAATTGAATTAACTGTAAGTAAAAGATTGTTAGGATCTGTAAAGTCCACAGAAATACCTGTACCAGATATTCCTTTCATTGTAATTGCCGTACCAGCCGCGTTTGTTACAGGAATTTTGTTTGCACCCAATTGATCAGGTGTATCAGACAATGAAGTGAAACCTATTTGTCCACCTTGTCCAAATACAGCATATAACTCTGTAAAGTTTTCATTGGATTTATTGAACGCATCTCTGATACTATCACCAGTACCATCGTTCCCTTCTATTCCAATATTAATAAACTGTTTAGCCATTTACTCTGTCCATATCAAATTGAATGCTTTCTCCACAACCACAAGCACTCTTGGTGTTTGGATTGTTGATTTGAAACTGTGAACCAAATACTTCATTAACGTAATCAATCTCAGTTCCAAACAAGAACATCACACTACTGGTATCTATCACTAATTTCCCACCATCAACTTCGATTAGTTCATCTCCTGATTCAATTTGTGATTGATCAGCAAAACTCCAATCATAGGAAAAACCAGCACATCCACCGCCTTTAATACCCAATCTAACAGCATACTTGCTGTTTTTTTCGCACAGTGTTTTAATTTGCGTCTGTGCAGTGCTTGTCAGTGTTAAAATAGCCATAATGCAATGTTATCGTTTGTTGTATTTATGGAAATTTTACAAATGCTAATGTAAATACCTGTATGTATTTAGGTGAAAAAATTGCAGTATCCAAGACAGAACGTGTGAGCAAACTAGGTGTGAAACACCAATGCAAACGCACTAAAACGTTTCATGTCTTTAAATGTGATGCGTGTGAGAAAGAATTTCAAAGAGCCAAAGGCAAAGTTGAAAAAAAGCGTCTATCTACTTTTTATAAACACGTGTGTTCTGAATGCGACCCAAAACGTTTTGCTCAACAACAAGGTGTAAAACAAAGACAGGTTTTGGGTATGAATGCATCCAGTGACATTCCTATCAGTAAATTGTGATTACTCTGATTTCCAAATAGTCCAACCACCATACACAATTGCCGCATAAGCAACAATCGAAGCGATCGGTTTGAATATTAAAAAACAAATTCCTGCCGCAATCAAAAGAGCACCATCTAGTGTTGTTCTTTCTTTGATTCTGGCATTAATCCATTTTTGTACTTGATTGATCATATTAGTCTCCTTTTTTTAAGATTGTAGTCTTAAATTTATTGACTCCCAATTAATTATTCTCATCATACCTTCAATGTATTTTTTCTTGGCATCTTTAGCAGGAACATAATCCGAAAATGAATGTTCCCACATATCTACAGGCATTAGAATGTCTGTTTTGTATGATTGATTTGGTGTAGTTTTGATATTACCATTTTTGGCAACATACACCCAGCCTGAACCTTGTATGGTCATTGCTGATCTAATTAATTCTTTTTTGAATGCTTCAAATGATTCGTGTTTTGATTCTATTAAAGTTTTAATTTCACCAGTTGGTTTGTTACCTGGACGAGGTGCTTGTAATTGTAACCAAAACATATTGTGAAGTTTCGCTCCACCGTAATTAAAATCTGCATCACCTTCACCATCATTGTATCTTCTCACATATGCTTTGGTTAATACATTGTAATGATAATCTATGTTTGCTTCAGATAATACAGGTGATAATTCTTTCATTTTGAAAGGCAGTTTCACCACTTCTAGTTTTGATTCTCTATTTTGTTTTGATTCAGTAAATTGTTCTAGTTTCATAACGATATTTATCGTTATACTAAACCCAACTCAACAGCCTGATTGTGTAAATCTTCCGCCGCTTGATTCTTCATCTTGGCTTCAACTTGTATGTCTAGTTGCGGTAGAAAACTCAATGCCCATTCATTCACAGCACGATTTGGTAATCGTTCGCTGTGTGCTCTCAATTTTTGTTTCTTACAACCTTTAGATAAAAGTGTTTCCATGTCATGAAAGCCAGTGTGCATAGTATCTACATCACTGTATGCAGGTGTCAACCATTCATCTCTTGAATAAGAATAGTGCATGGTAGGTCTAACACCACGCCATGAGTCCACAACTCTTTTCACTCTGTCGTCTGTGGCTTGTAGATATTCTCCTGTACGCACCCAATGATGATGTATGTCTAGTACCAAGGCACAATGTTTTTCTAGTTCCAAACTGGATTCTAATCCCCAACCCATTTCGTCATTCTCTATGGTGATCAAGTTTCTTGCTTCAGGCGACAGTCTAGGTAATGCTTTTATAATACTTGGAGGACCTTGTCTACCAGAGATGTGTACATTAATTTTACAACCATCTTGAAATGATTTACCAAATCCCATCCAACGTGCCATGTTCACATGATATTCAAATTCATCTATGCTACGATCCACAATGTCTGGAGTCTCAGATGCAAGTACAGTAAATTGTCCTGGGTGGAAACTGATCTTTACATCATGCAATCTTGCCAAGTCGCCTGCTTCAGCAAAATGTTTTTCACAATATTTTATTATCTCGGGTTTGTCCCAATAGTATCTCCAATCAGCCTGCGTTGCCACAGGTAATATGGGAGATGAAATTCTACACATACGTCTGCTTTTAGGCAGTGTGGAAACTTTAAGGATTAAATTTTTAATACCTTGTATGTTGTGTTTGAATACAAAATCTAGTTTTGCTTCTGCTTCGTCTTTGTGTTCATTCAACCAACGCACAGTAGTTGAACGTGTGTTCATTGGTCTTTCAATTTCTTCTAATTGTTTCTTTTTAAGAGTTCTATCATGGTGAAACCATTGACAACAAAATCCAATACGTCTAGTCATGCTCTATTATAACATAAATTTTGGTATGTGTCAAACTTAAACATACATTGTATTGAAGGAAATAGTTATTCTTTTATCTGTTTGATTAGGATTGGTATAATGTTCTAACCAACTAGGAAATAGATATAATGTGCCTTGTTCACAAGCCACTTCAACATTTTTAACATTGTACTCTGTGTTCTTAACAAAATACTCGTGCATTCTATAAGGATCAATTGGACTTTTAAAATTTAGTCCTGCACTGTCTTTATCTGCTTTTACATAATATGCCGCACTCAATACACTGACTTCGTGTCTGTGTAAATTTACACTTTGACCTTTTTCTAGAACATTAAACCAACTCATGCTAATTTTTACATTGTTGCCAAGTCCTACTTTGTCACAGTAAATATCAACTGCTTTTTGAAAATCTGCTTTCAAGTCTTTTAAATCTTCATGATCAAGAATGTGTTTGTCGCTTTTCATATAACTGCTTTGAGCACCAGATACCAATGCGTGTGATTCTGTTTCCCAAGATTCAATCAGTTCTAAAAGTTTTGTGTTGTCTTTGTGATTAGCAAAGTCAAATTTTAATACAGGTGTTGCGAACATATTTGCTATATTGTAATTCATTTCCAATTCTCCTTGCACCATGGGTCCTGGCAATTTTTAGGTTGTGGGTCTCCGTGAAACACAGCAATAGATGTTTGTGGGTGTATCTTTGGTGTGCCTGGAGATATAAAATCTTTTGTTCCATCTTTACTTCTTACCATAGGTGGTTTTCCTCGCATCTCCCATTTGTAACTCATCACCCACTCGTCGGGCCAAAAATTAAAATCATTTTTCACTTGAGCATACAACCAATCTTGATCTCCATGAAATCTACGCACAGGTGCGGCAGGGTTACTGATAAAATCTCTATAAATTTGAGGATGTTGACCGATATTCCATCTGACCACACTGCTGTTAAATCTATCCCATTTAGGATTATTACATCTGTTGAAGTCTCTAATCACACAAAATTCGTTAGGCTTGTAGGTCAAAAGTTTGTCTATGCTTCTAAAAACAATCACATCAAGATCCATGTACAAAATTGTGCCTTGTGGATCTTCTAAAGGTAAACTGGGATTGAACAACAAAGGTTTATGCCACCAACCATTTAAACCATAACTTTGTGCAATAGGCATCACCTTAATTGTGCTGTTTAGTCCTTGTGGATTTTCTGTAAAGCAAACAAATTCAAATGGTAAAGTACAATACCTACGCACCATTTGTTCCAGTGTATTCACATACTCTGGACCATATTTGTTACCCCATTTTAAACAAACAATGTAATTGATCATTAGCCTTCGTAGATTGCACTGTTGGCTCCATGCTCAGCACATTCAACTTTCACCACATAACAACGATTGTCTGTTGCTTCACGTATAAGTTTGTCTGCAAAGTTAAAGGCGTGTTCTGCAAATTTTTCTGCACCAACACCATCGAACATTCTAATGTCTGCCAAGTCCAGTGCTTCAAGTTCTTTAAATTTTTCTAAATGTGGATCATTAACATCTAAACAAAGTTTGTGATCAAATGAATCTGCCAGCCATGCCTTAAGAGGTTTCAATCCTCCAAAGTCCACTGCCCAGTTTTTGTTGTCTAATTTATCACAACCAAATGTAAATGTAAATGCTAGACTGTATCCATGCAAAAAATGACAATGCGAATGATCTGCGTTAGGTTGTCTGAACACTGCTGATAAACCAATGTTGTGTCCATAATGTTTTGTACTATAATGTTTGCTCATATTTCTCTCCTGTTATAACGGCGGAGTATTTAAAGAGGGTCGACGTTGTTAAAGTCCTCATTGTTTAAATTATAATATTTTTTTCCAAGTCTGTCAATGGAATAATTTTTAAATTTGGTATATTTTTCCAACTTTCTGGTAATGGAAAATTTTCCTCCACATAGTAATTAAATTTTTGTTTGGGATAATGTTCAAATATTTTCTTATTTTGATATATCCAATACGATGGATCCACTTGTTGTTTTGAACTGACATCATAGGATTTGGTATTTTTGTAGACATTGTTCACATATCCTTCAATACCAAACAGATCAAAGCCTACAATATGAATATGTTCTGTGACTGCATACTGTAAAGCAACCAACAGAGCAAACTGCCCCGTCCCCCAATGCCAAGGATCATCTTGTCTCAGTTCACCATGATAAGGCAAATCAGGAACAGGCATCACATCAAAATCTTCATACCAATCTTGTCTAGTGTACACACAACTCTGTTGAGTGTTTGTGTGATTGATGGCTTCACGAACCATACGTCTGTCACAGCACACCAAATGATCTACTTTTAAATCTCTAAATACTGCGTTGCAACCAACTGTGGGTAAGTTGAATGATTCTATATCAAGTTCTGTTCGACTCTCGCCATTTCCTATTACTAACATATTAAATACTTTTATAATGAACAGTTCTATTTACACAGATGTGGTCGAGTGGATGGCTAAAATTGTAAAACCACAAAAAAGTCTCAATGGAGTTTCAATCTGTCCTTATGCCAAAAATGCATCATGGTCCATTGTTGAGTGTGAAAAAATGCTCATTGACGTTGACAAATGTCATCAAGAAGTCACTATATTTGTGTTTCCAAAAAAAATTAGTAAGTCAGGATTAGAAACTTATGCATTAAAGTTGAAAAAACAATATCCTGAATTTGTGTTTTTGCCAGATCATAGACAAGCCAAAACTAAAATGAAAAACATATTAACAGGTAATGGCAAGCACAATTTATTACTAGTGCAACAAAGAAAAAAATTAAATGGTGCTAGGAAAAATCTTGCCAAAGGCAGTTACTACAACAACATGACTGCAGAATACAAAAATAAATTGTTTGATTATTAACGTTTTTTTCTTTTTTTGATTGTATCTTTTTTGATATTTTTAAGTTCCACCAACACTTCAGCAAATCTTTTGTTCGCACTGTTCAACAATCTGAATATGTCTTTGACTGCATAAATTACCCACCACCACCATGTGAATGCTGTAATGGCAAATAACAATGCTATTGCAGATACAAGATAACTGATCCAAGATGTAAAATCAAATGCCAGTATGATACAAAGAATCATCAAGGCAGTCAATGGTGCAACTCTTCCGAGCCATTCCCATATGCCTACTGATCTTTTTATTGTGAAATATTTCCGAAAGATTTCCATTCGCCTGGAGTGCCTGTGTTAACACATATCCAGCCAACTACACTACCTGGTACAGGATTAGAATTCCAAACAATGTCACCTTTAGCATGAACACCAACTGTTGGTATGTCATCTGCAACACTGAAACGTTTTCCTTCCATTCTTACTGGACCGGCTACTTCAAAGTCTGCATCATCTCTTATGTTGTTGATGCCTACTGCAAGTTTTCCGTGTATCTTGACTTTTTTATCTGTTCCACCTTGTGTACCAATAGTAACATCACCGTTTGCTTTTACAAGTATTCTGTCTGTACTATCTGTTTGAATTCTTAAATCGTGTGTTGTGTATGTTCCAACTTCAGCATCTACTTCATTAGGTTGAACTCTAAATTCAACATAGTTAGAAGCAACAGATAATTGTCCATTACCTGCTTCAATACCAACACCTAATCTGTTCATTCCTGAATTCCAGAACACAAACTGATCAAGGTTCATATCACCATTTACTGCTAATCCGTTTAATACACCAACTGATCTTAAATTTGAATTTTTAACTGTTGGTCCTAATTCTTCTGATGAAAGAACAACTGTGTTATCAATTGAGTAATGTGCATCTCTGTGTAAGTCTAAAGTGTTTGAACTCCATAATCTATCTGGGTTTGCTTGGAAGTTCAACATCTTTGTGTTGCCGAATCCGCTCCATTGTAATCCTTTGCCATAGATTGGCGTTTTTTCTGAACCAGCAAAATTAACTGATTTGCTAGAATTTACAACTGTTTCGTCAGCAGATGCGTGTACACTTAGGCTTTCTATTGCATCGCCCAATGTAACTAATCCGTTTTTAATTGAAATTATGTCGTCTCTAATGCTCATACACAGTTATTTATCTAACTGCTCTTAACAAAATGACTTCAGAATTCACACGTCCGTTCAGTTTAATGCCCATTGTTTTAATAGCATCAAATAGCTCTACTACCTTCTTGGGGCCTGAATCAGCAAACTCTTTCAACTGCTGTTCGGGTTTTCTGAGTGTTTTTTGAACACTGTGTTCTTCATCAAAACCTTTTATGGATGTTCCTTTAACTGTTAAGCCTGTTCCTGGTCGGCTCAATCCTCTTGGATCCAACACCTTTGCTTTGTAATGACCTAGTTTTCTAGTCTTGGTATTGTATACCCAAAGTTGTTCAGCATATATGATTTCTGTTGCATCAATTGATTTGAGCGATAATTTCTGTTCTTCAACTTTGAACTGCATTTTAGATACTAATTTCTCAGGTGATTTCTCTTTTTTCTTTCTTGGCTTGCGATTAGCATTGGCAATTGCTATCATTCTATCACAGGCTTCAAAAATATTATCGTATGCTTTGATTCCTTTTTGGATTATGTTATTATCAACATCTTCATATGATTCCAACAGTTGTCTTTCCTCAGAATCGTTGTCTTCTTCATCTGTTATTTCTTTAAATTTTAAATTTTTTTCTCTTAATGATAACAAGTCTTTGTATTCTTGATATTGAGGTTCGTACATTTCCATGATCTTTCTTGCGTGTACACCGCCCACTTGTTCTTTCTTGAACACATCCACTAATTTAAATTTATCAGGGTTAAATTTATCAGGTTGTACAACATATCTATCCAACCAAACTTCAATTGGTTCCAATATTTCATGAACCCTTTTTTGAATTCGTTCCTGAATTGTAGGTTTTTTTATCTCTTGCATTTCACTCATACTATAACCTTATATAGTCTCTTCAGAGAAAAATCAAGTCTTTTTCTTTCTTTTGCTTTCTAAAAGTATTTGTTTTGGTGTCTTTGCACCTGGAGAAAGTTTTGTAATTCTACAAGTAAAAAGTTTCTTTTTGCCTTTTGAAGTAACAATTACAGGCTGTCCGTGCTCGTCTGTTTCAATGTCTAACACTGTGGCTAGAACATTTCTAAATCTTCCAACTTCTATTTTATCGCCTCTCTTGATGTCTACAGTGTATGATTTCATCTTCTTGGTCCTATATATCCTGTTAATAAAACTAGTAATGTGAACACTGTGGCAAATACAATTAACTCCATTAATTTACGAAAGCATTAAAACTAATGCTGATCCTTTCATTGTCTGATAGTTGTTGTTCAACAGAATGTTCAACATAACTTGGAAATAGATACAGTCTGCCAGTTTTGGGTTTAAAACTGTGTGTTCTGTTTGTGAGATCACTCATCATTGCTGGTGCTTTCCAGGGCCAATTACTTATTTTGTTCTGGTCATGAAAAGTAATTCTTGCATCATTCTCCTCTGCTTGTACATAATAGATTCCGCTTATTGTGTCTGGAATATGATTGTGTGGACCATGACTGCTGTATTTTCTATTGTTGTTAAACCAACTGCCAGTCATATTACAATATCCTTCTAAACCTAAATCTTTTACTGCGTCAACTATATTGCCCATAATAAAATTTTTCATTTCTGCACACTCATCATAATCTAGTATGTTAGTGATTGGACCATAACTGGTGTAACCTTCTTTGGTATACGTCATGTCTTTATTGGGATTATTCTTTTCAATGTTTTTAAACAACGGAACAATTTTTTCTCTAAATGTTTCTGCTTCACTGTATGTGAACTCCCATACTGGTACAGAAAATATTTCATGTCGTTTCATTATAAGTTATCACCTTCCATTACATAGAATGCACTGCTTTTACCTGTTGAGTCTTCTTGTAGGTAGTAGTCCACATCATCTATTGTCACTTGACTGAACACTTTGAATCCGTCTGCATCTTCGTAATCAATCTTCATCTTTTTAAAGTTAATGCCGTCTGGTCCTGTCTTGATTGGATCTTCAGTGTACCAGCCACCTTTGTTGAAGTATTGTCCAAAAACATAGTAGACATCCTTACAACTCTTGGATCCTGAATTATGTTCTGCCACACACTTGACCTTGATGCCTTTCTTCTTGAAGTCTGCAAAGTCTATCTGCTCGTCCAACACAGAGGTTCCATCGGCATTATATAAAGTATTGCCGTCTTTGTCCAGTTCTGTTATGGTCATTATTTGTCCGTCTGCTAACTCAGGTCCTGATAGGTGACATATATCATCCTGCTCATGAAACGGTGTATCAAACTGTGCTTCTTTAGGTATGTTCTTGTTGGCTTCATTGGGATCAAAATCTACATCTACCATATACTGTTCGAAATCATCGTTGTTGTACCAATGTTCAAACTGTTCCTTTGTTATCGTTCCCATGCACACTTCACCACCATACCTAGTAAAGTCCAATTTAAAATATCTTATAGGATTTTTAATTGCTCTTACTAATTGTTTTTTCTTTTTACTGCTAACCTTAGGTATCTTTTTTAGTTTATTCATTTTAATCTCTTTGTTCTTTCGTGTAGATATTCTGCTACCTTATAAATTCTATGTAGATTGGTTACACTGTCTTTCCAATGTTTTGCCATCAGTGGTTGTGCCAGTCTTCTAACGGCTTTGTCGTGTTTGGAAGTTTTGACACCAAGTTCATAGACTGCCCCACCGGAAGTCTTTGCCTCTATTTCAAATTGATCTAATTCTTTCTTAACCATAACTTGCTTTAATCACAAAAAGTATTGCTGAAACAAATAGAATAATCAATACATGATTTCCTAAATTCCATGCACTCTTTCCCACTGTATGTGGATTCTTTGGATCAATAATCTTATTCATGTTCACCTCCTGGATCATCTGGATCGAATTCAACTCTTGTACCATCAATGCCAATCATTCCTCCTCTTGCTCTGCCACCCGAATGATATCCATTAAATTTATAATCAATATATCTTTTACTTGCTCCATGGAATTGTTTGAATGTGACATATGATGCAAATATTATCGCAATGTGACCACCAAACCATCCTAACCATATATCGACCCTCATCATTCCCCATATGTAAATGGTAAAGGCAGTGGACCAAATAAAACTTAAAGTAAGGAGTAATTGTAATCTAACTGTTTTAGGCAATGCTCTGAGGTCATTTCTAGAATCGTTAAACAGAACCGTGGCAACATCTATTGCCCAGTTACGCAATCTATTACACCAACCACACTGACTAGAACTATAATTCATATCATCTAAAAAATTTCTTGAACTTGTCAATACTGTTTGATAACGGTCCATACACCCTTTCTATAAAATCAATATGTTTGGTTAGACGCTTGTCCAAATCATCAATCTTATTGTTGAGTTGTTTCATCTCTTTCAAGAAAACTTTCTTGTTGTCCGCCATTGCTTTCTTTATTATGTCTACTTCTTTAGTCATTTTTTATATTCTTCACTAATTTTAATTGTTCTAATAGTTTTAATTTTTTTTGTTCTTTAATCAATTGGTTTTGAATTTTAGTCTGTGCTTCTAGTAAACCAGTCACCTTACCTAATTGAGCCATATGCTCGAATGAATTATATTTCTTTTTAGTCATCTATATTACCATTGGTCCTTAAAATCATTATACAAAGAGTATTTTGCAGTCAGTTCATCACCTGCTTTAATAGGTGTTGTTGTTACTAGATATTTTACTGGCAGTTGATGCCAGAAGCCTGCAAGGTTCTTGCAATTAGGTTTATCTGAATGATTGTAAAATGCACCTAAGGCAGTTCTAATTGCTCCGTGTGAAAAATTTTTATTCATAATATGCACAATGCCAAGCACCACGTCTTGATCAAAATCTTTTGTAGCAAATAAACCCAAGCCTTGTACACTTGACTCCTTAATTGTTATGCCGTCTGGTAATGGTTTATACATCTTTAATCTTTCTAATCATTGTGGCTTTTCTTGGATACAGTTGATTCTGAATATGTTCTTCATCAAACCCACTCATTCGTTTTAATTTGCCATTCACTTTTACAGAGTAAATGTATGGAGGTCCGTTCCAAGGTTCTAATCTCATATTTTCATATCCTACTGCAATCACTTTAGATTTTTTCACCAATTTCAAATCCCCTGAATCTCATAAATCTTGGAAATCTCAATGAGTATTCTTGTTCGCTATCCTGATTCTTTGTGACAGCATCTGCTCTCACTTCTACGATTTGACCTATCAATTGTTCTTTGTTTTTCCAAAACTGATCTCTGTTATCATCTGACAAACCAGAACCTACATTTGTTTTAATTAACTTGCCATCATCTAAACCTTCGCAAATCAATGCACCTAGTTTGCCTACATTTCTTCCTGTACCTTCTTCTGTGGCTTTAACTTCTAAACTTACTTCTATAAATGGCTTTAATTTTAACCAAGCATGACTTCTTTTACATTGATACGAAGCATCAATATCTTTAATCATAATACCTTCATAACCTCCCTGTACGGCCCTCTTATTCACCTCTGTATAAGTCTTTTGACCTTCAGGTGTGTCTAAGTCCACAATTTCGTGGTCCAGCACTGTAACGGCGTCTAAATTGGTTTTGTGTTGTTCATACCAGGCTTTTAACATTTGGGTTCTCAATGTCTGTGTTTTGTCCCAAGCACCTTTTTTAAAATCTTCTAATGGTAAAAAATCAAATAAATGAAGCACTGCATCTTTGGCATTACCGCCTTCTTTTCTGTGTACCTGTTTCATCAAGTCTTGAAAGTTTTCACTCATCACTTCACCATCCAATACAACTGGGTACGGTGGTGGACTAGTTTTAACAACCTCACTAATTTGTGTTTGTATGTGTCCAAAGTTAGTAAACTCTTTTCCATTACGACTGAACATATCCACTTTACCATCTGGATAAACAATAGTAACCACTCTAACTCCGTCTAATTTTACTTCCAACATCTTCTTACCCACCAACTTCTTTTCATGGTTTGTACTGTCATGGGCAAGTTGGCAAGTAAACACGGGCACCATGTACTTGCCAAACTTATTCTTTTTAGCCACAGAGTTTACAGTTTTTTCTGAAACTCCACATCTTAAATCTTTTATTAATATTCTTCTATAAAAACCATTCCATTGTTCTGCTGTCGCCGAACTCATTACAAGTTCAATGGCATCTCTAGCCGCGTGACCAGTCAACTCTCTTGCGTGTAATTTTTCAGCAAGTTCTTTAAACACTTCCCATTTACAACCTTGTGCAGAAATAACATCATCTTTGGTTGGCACTTGCTTGACTCCAAATGTGTATAGTTTGTCCAAACACATTCTTAAGCCTTCAAAGAATTCATCCAATCCTTCATTCATTGCTTCTAACAACATTTTTTCTTTTGCTAATCTACTATTGTCTGCTTCTAGTTTAGCAATAACTTCTTGTGGTTGTGTTCTCATATCAGTTTTACCAAAATGTATATTTGTAGACATAACACCACCAATGGAACGATTGTTCTAATCAATTCCATAGTGTGGTTGTACTCGTCTAATTTTCTTTCTAATTTGTTTCTTTTTGTTTTTTTCATTGTACTAATTTTATTATCTTTTGGCATCAAAGTCAACTCCTATACTGGTTTTAATACTGTTTGTTTTGCCATATCTTTCCAATTTTCTGGAAAGGCTTTTGCCAAATCAGCAATTTTAAGCACAGTTCTAAGACTGATTTCTCTCAATTGTCTTTTGTTTTCATCTACAAATGATACAATACCATCTTCTGTATCTTTTGGTAGTGCATATGTTTTAAGCATACCATCTGTGACAATCTGCTTAATTCTTAATATCTTCTCTCTGATAGTATCAATTGTAAGATCAATATAATGACATCTGCTTTCTAATGCTTCTAAATGATCTCTTAATTTCTTACTCTTTACATTATCGAATTTAATGTTTGTAATAAAAATAACTGAACCAGCAAATTCAAAAGTATCAGGCACACCCTCTCTTCTCAACATATGCGAATCAGTGTTCCAACATATTCTTCTAGTTTTTTTAGAATCCAATGCCGCCTTCAATATGTTTAAACTTAAATCATCTAACAATATAGAATCACAGTCATCAAACACCAACACATTGTCAGCATCAGAAAAGTTATACAATTTACAATATAATCCTATAGGACTCATTGCACCTTTTACAACTTCATATTTGGGTCTTGTATTACCTAGTGTACTCACAACTCCATATCTGTCAAGCACTTGCTCAACACCAAATGATTTACCAACACCTGGAGGGCCACTAACTATCATTGCTCTCACGTCACCTTTTTTAGTGGCTTTAGTCATGTCTGTTAAAATATCAAATCGTTGTCTCATTCTTTCAACAGTTTCTGCATCTGATTCTTCTTTAGGTTGTTCAGGAGCAGAGTCTCTTAATTGATTCTCATTCTCTACATTAATTCTAATTTGATTTTTTGTAGCACCTGGATATTTTGCTAGGTCTTCTATTTTAACTGTAATGAATCCACCTTCTTTGTGTGGATGTGGTTGATAACCTTTTACAAGTTGGAAAGTTTTATTTTCTACTGAAGTTTTTCTGTAAGTGCCTTCTAGTACGTATATTGTGTTTTTCATATGTGCCCTTTTTGTTGCCTTAATTAATTTGCCTTATTTTATTATTATAGTTTCTGATGACCAAAAAGTCAACCAATTAGTCTGCTCTACTTTCGCTCATTACATTCAAACCATACTGTTCTTCTAATACCTTTGCAAAGGCATCACAAGCCACTTCTTTGATGTCCAAAGATTGACAGTGTCTATACTGATGATTCTCTGGCATAATATCGTAGTAGGATACTCTCCAACCACCTCTATAACCATTGCTACCAATACCTTGTTTCTTTAACCAACCAACAAATTTACCTTGTGCAGGTCTTATTGAGATATTAGCAAATCCACAATACATAGGTTCTTCTTTACCTTCCATATATGTGTCCACGGCATCAACAGCCGCCTCTTTGGCTACTCCCCACATCTTCATTGGTTCTACTTTTGCGTTTACAAATTTAACTACTTGTTTTACATCTTCTTTTATCATCTTTTTTTCTCCTGTTATTTTATTAAAGTGTTTGTACATTTTGTTTAATTGTTTTTCTATTAATTCGCTCATTAAACTAACAATCTTTTCTGACCGTCCATATAACAAGCACCTGTCCACTTAACAACGTACTCACCAAAAATGTTACCTCTTGGAGCATTCAAAGCCGGTAATGCCCAACTTGCCGCTTTTAAGATATCACCTTTTTTAAACTCTACACCTTTAGAAGTTATAAAGTCTTTACTTGCTATGAATGAATGTACTGAATTACTAGTACCAATCTTAGTCATTACTTTAATGTATTTCTTGCCCGGTTTAACTGTGATACTTTCACAGAACTCTTTAACCATATTGTCTCTAACAGTTCTTTCTGTTTCTGTTTTTGGATTATTCCAACCAACATAGTCTTTTCTAATGTTTTCAATGTATGTGTCTATTTGTGTTTGCATTTGTGCCTCTCTGTTTGTTGCCTTGTTATAATATTATTATACAGTCTGAACTACCAAAAAGTCAACCAAAAATGTGATTAAAGAAGTCCCATTCTATGCGGGTTTTTAGTCTGTGGATAACTTTTTTGAACCCAAATAGTCCTTTTCACCATAGGTTTTTGCCATATGACACAGAACACACAGGGTTTGAATGTTGCTTTTGGAGTCATCTCCTCCTCGACTTTTAAGGTGTATATGGTCTCCATGCATTACACCACGCATGGCTCTTAACTTATGATATTCATCATCGATGTATCCAAATCTTAATTCGTCTGTTCTAGGATCATAACCACAACTAGAACAACTCCAACCTCTGTAGAACGTGTGCGGTCTTTCTGCTTTACCCATACCACCGTATTCAACACATTCCAATTGATGTTCTCTACACAAAGTTTGACTGCCCGGACCTTCATACATACTCAACTTATTGTCACAGTCTTGCAACATACAAGTTTTTCCTTTAAGTTGTTGTTCTGTTAATACTGCAGAACTCTTAAACTTGTCCTTATCTGGATTGCGAATCATTTACCAAAGATCCTTTTTGTCAACTGCATACAGATGTTTGTACTTGGGTGTTTTAAGTTTCGTGCTTTTCTTAATCTGTGCAATAAGAAACGGGACACCAAAACGTGGTTCTGTTGTAAATCCTTTTAAACCATTTTCTTCAAACTCTTCTGGATTTGCTTTCTTGTACCAAGTTTCATATGACAGTTTTGCTTTGCTCCAGAACGATCCTGTTTCACTCCAATTGGCTTCAAAGTATTCTTTACAAAACAATGCAAAGTCTAGTAGATACTTGTCATCTACTTTCAACCCATCTTTAAAACAAGCATCAAAGTATTCATAAAGCATTCTTGCTTCTTTGGCTTGTACTGGACGTTCTTCATTTATATAAACCCAATACTTGGCAAACATACGAGTTACATCAACGTCTTTACGTTTTTCCAACTTCTTGGTCATAATTGTATCTGCCAACAATGTGAATGCACCTGACTCTCTTTCGTCACCAAACTTTTCGTGTGTAGCAAATAGACCTGCGTCTTTCAGCAAGTCATTAATTTTAGCAGTGTCTTGCCAAATTGGATCATCACTGTTATCAATTATGGCACCGTAAACCATTTGACGATACGTATCTATAAAATCTAACTTTTCTTTAGCATCACCATTTAGTAAAATGAAGTTCCTACGAATTTCTAGTTTTTGTTTCACTGGATAAATGTTTACAGGAATCATTGTGTTTGCTTGAAGTTCACCAAACACTTTTGTAAGTATAAGATACAATGCAATACTGGTGTGTTGTCCGTCCCAAGCAATATAGTTGTCGCCTTCTTTGTAAACCTGTATAGGCATTACCATAGTTTGACTGAAATAGTTTAGGATCTTTAACACATGACGCATATTCACCGGACGTTGCATTGTTGAGTCAATTAGTATTTTGTTAAAATCTACAGGAATTGCCTGCACCAATGCCATCTCACTGAATGACGACCAATTGCCTTTATTACGTCTTTTGAATTCTTCTACAACTGCTTCAAGTTGTGCTTCGAATTTTGGTGCTAGTTTGAATGCTTCTGTTATTCGTGTTTGTAGAGATACGAAATTACTCTCTCTATGATTGTATTGTTCATTAACAATATCTGCGTGTTTACTCATCTTATATCCTCTGTTATCGGCATATCCAGCCTAAGGTTAATTTATGCAGTTTTTTTAGGACCGCTTATTAATATTATACTGTCTAAATATAAAATGTCAACTGCCAAAAATGTCAGTGATTGTGTATGTTTTAATCGTCGAATGCTTTTGCTTTTGGATCTTTGCTAAATTTACGCCAAACTTTGTGTAGCACATAGAACCAAACTCCATTTATACTAGGTTCGATTAACGCCACAACACCTGCTTCGAAAAGACTGGCACCTGTCATTAGACTGACTACTGTCATTGCAATCACAATATGACCTAAGGTGTAGATGATGGCTAACGCCAAACTGCTTGTACCTAATAGATGTAAAGCATTGAAAATTCCTTGTTTAAACTCACTCATAGATTTTCATCCTTTTTATTAAATTATAGTGCCTAACACATTGAAAGTCAAGTCATAAAAAAAGGCGACCGAAGCCGCCTTTTAATCTAGTTAAAAACTATACAATTATAGTTGTACACCTTTTGCTAATGCTTTGTATCCTAAGCCTACTACCATTCTAGATGCTTTACCTGTTCTGTATACTTTAACACCTGATCTTTTGTTAGTGTTTAAGAACACAGGTAAACCTTTGAATCTTAATGCTTGAATTACTGCACCTGGATTACCAGCACCAAATCTATTTTTAATAGCACTTGATGTTAATGCTTCACCGTTAAGTAAAGCAGTCTCTACTCTTTTTTGTATAGTCATAGTTTTTTTCTTAGCCATTGAGCTAACTCCTTTGTTTGCTTTCAACTGCTCGGTATTCGATACATCTGAAAACATATTTTTTATTATGTCTAACATATTAACAATAATATACATTCTTTTAAGGAAATAGTCAATAAGGTAGGTTTACCAAATTGTAATCTATCTTCCGCTTTTGCTCACAAACTTCTGCGGACCTTCAGTGACAAACTCCAAACCAACCTGTCTACCGATGTATAAATTTTTAGATGAGTTCCATTGCATATTAATTTTGGCAGTTTTCTGTACCACTGCTGTCAGGAATTCATTTTCTCTGAATGATAGCACTTCTGCTTCTATCATTTTGCCATTCTTCAAACACTCTATTGTTACCTTATCATCAAAATGTGTCGTTTCCATCATCATCCTTCTGTTTGTTTTTTAATTCTTGTGACCGTTTGTACCCGATATAATATATAAAATCAAGCCAAACTACATTCAACAAATAGCCTAGTGTGGTCAACTTTAATCCAAAAAGAATTGGCAATATAAAAATTGCTATCCACATAACAAATAGATAGTGGCTAACTCTTTTTTTCGGAACCGACCAATACAGCCATCCGTCCATACTATAAAAAATTTCTTCTTAATTTTTGTGCTTTTTTAAGATTGACCATTCTCTCTTTTGCCTTTTCTCTTTTAACTTCGCTAGGCTTTTTATAATACTGTCTATCTTTTAACTCTTGGAAAACACCTGATGTTTTCATTTTCTTCTTCATTAACCTTAATGCTTTTTCTACATTATTGTTTCTTACTTCTATTTTCAATTTGCCTCCTATTTCTATTTTTTACCTTCGATTACTCTAAATTAACTAAAATATAACACTAAATGAGCATAAAGTCAACTGGTAATTAAATATATTTGGAGATGTTAAAATGGTTAAAAAGTCTGACAGAGTTATTCGGAGAGAGCAGAAAAAAGCCAATAAACAGATCAAGAATCAGTCACGCCGTAAACCAAAAAGTGTGATTGAACAACCGGAAAACGGCACAACAACTTTTCCAAAATCCCATATAATCACCCTAGATGATCTGACTAAACCAGATTCAGATAAATAGCACTTTTGATTACTAACAAATAGACATCTATTACAAGATGTGATCTGCTATTTTTAAATCAACCAATTGTTTGGCTGTATAATATTGATCGGAAGGATTCTTAATAAATTTTGCATTCACTTCTTGAATAGACATACCTGTTGCATCTCTCAAAATTTGCATACATCTTTGTTCACAGTTTTTATTTTCTTTCATCTGTGCTTTCATATCATGCATTTTGGCATCCATGTTGTCACTGTGTTGATGATTCATTATACCTGTGTTCTTACCAATGTGACGTTCGCCTTGTTTACCACTGGCAAATATTAGAAAGCCTGCACTCATCACAGCACCAATCCCAATTGTAGAGACATGATGATAACTGTTTCTCATCACATCAATCAATGCGAATGATTCATACAGATCACCGCCAACAGTGTTGACGTACAGTGTCAAAGTTCTCTTAGGTTTTCTAGAAAGGTTTGCAGACAGGATCCATTTGATTGCTTTGCTGACATTTTCTGCCTCAATTTCTCCGTTGAGATAGTGAACATCATTATCAAACAGACTTACTTCTGCTCGTTCGTCTGCACTGTAATTTTCGTACTTTTTCATATTATAATGCTATTTATATCCATAATTATTTTATGGAATATAGTAGCAGTTAATTAGATTTCTTGAGTTTGTGTCCAAGATTGATCAGATAGTTTTGTGTCTTCAGCCCACCTAATAAACAGGCCCAACTCTTTTCCGTGTGCTTCAATCTCCCAAGGTAGATCCCAATAATTTGTGTTTCCGTCCACTACATTTTTCATCCATTTTGTGCCACCACATCTGCTCAAATCTACCAATTCACCTTTGGCGTATTGCTTGATGTGTACCATTTCATGAGCAATGGTTTCCATTACTTGCCTTCTAGATCCTGTACAATCTACCACCATTGTAAAATCCTTAGGTCTGTGATTGTTGTCATCAAAATCAACTTCACCAAGTATGGTATCTTCTTTGTACAGTGTTTTGGAAAATTCAATGTCTATTGTAATTTTATTATTAAGATTGCTTGAAAACAATTTATCAGCACAATATTCAACAAGACTGTGTGCTAGTGCTCGTAAACTTTTATTACCACCTGTAATATAAACATTCATAACTCATAATAACATTGATTGTTATCTAAGTCAAATATTTTTATGTGTGTAAAACTTGAACTATTTTGTCGATGTTGCCGTTTTAATCTTTGGAAACAATGCATCTGTACAAAACACTTCAACATCTTCTTCTTTAAGTCCTAATGACTTCATTACTCTTGGAGTATGCGGATTCTGTTGCTGATTATGACAGTAGTAGTTCTGTGCTTCTGTGGTATCTTCTTCTTTTGCTGTGTTTTTGTATTCACCAATGGAATCAAAATATACTTTTAAATTTGATAATGCCATATCTACAATGGATTTGCTTTCTTCTTCACTG